>ENA-OQKX01000148-OQKX01000148.1-human-gut-metagenome-genome-assembly--contig:-NODE-148-length-14285-cov-3.593445_pt1 | contig 14285 bp, 14 predicted proteins | sample MGYA00242654_ERZ504810 | MGnify/ENA primary metagenome ERZ504810 (study PRJEB26092, sample SAMD00036378) | human gut metagenome | host: Homo sapiens | study: EMG produced TPA metagenomics assembly of... | reverse complement strand
GCAATTATGGTGATTGTAGGGGTGAGAGTCCTTAACGTTCCGGTAGTTCCTATGTGTCTGCTTGTTATCATTGAGGCAGTTATTGCAGTGATGCTGCATCATGCGGAACTCTGGGTGCATGGACTTCTTATTCTGGCAGAACTTTGTGCCGGTGTTGCCGGGAAAAAAACAGTATTAATTATTTTATGTGCAGTTGTTTACATTGCAGCGACGTTTGCACTGCAGATGTTAGATAAAGGAGAAACACACAATGGACAGTAGTGACAGTAGTTATTACAGCAGGCAACAGCTGGATGAGCTGTTTTTACAGATGATCGCCTTTTTTTCCGGAGATCCGAAACGGATTCAGCATTTCATGAAAGTGCATAGTTTCGCAAGAATCATCGGAACAAAAGAAGGGCTTGACGAGACATCCCTTTTTATATTGGAAGCAGCCGCTTATACCCATGACATTGGAATCCGTCCGGCAGAAGAAAAGTATGGACGGTGTGACGGAAAGCTGCAGGAGCAGGAAGGACCGATTGTGGCACAGAGAATGCTTTCCGATGTGGGAATTGAAAATTATCTGATCGACCGTATCTGCTATCTGATCGGACATCATCATACATATGATAATATCGAAGGACTGGATTATCAGATTCTGGTGGAGGCAGATTTTCTGGTCAATTTATATGAAGATGACGTCAATCGTCACGGAATTGAACAGGCATATCAGCAAATTTTCCGGACGCAGACCGGAAAAGAAATTTTTAATCAGATGTATACAGATGAAAGATGAATAAAAAAAATTATCAGAAAATAATGGAAGATCTGATCCGTGAAAACTGTACGGCAGGGGAGGCTCCAAGCCTCCTTTTGCACAGCTGTTGTGCACCGTGCAGTTCTTATTGTATTGCATGTCTTGCAGAACATTTCCATGTAACGGTATTTTATTACAATCCCAATATTTATCCGCCGGAAGAATATCATATGCGGGCAAAGGAGCAGGAACGTTTTATTGCTGAGTTTCCTACAAAATATCCGGTTACTTTTGTGGAAGGTGCATACGATACACAGCGGTTTTACGATATGGCAAAGGGCATGGAAGAGATCCCGGAAGGGGGAGAGCGCTGTTTTGCCTGTTACCGGCTGCGGCTTTCTGAGGCTGCGTCCTATGCAAAAGCGCACGGATTTGATTTCTTTACGACAACACTATCCATCAGTCCGCTGAAAAATGCGGAAAAGTTAAATCAGATCGGAGCAGAACTGGCAGATACCTTTGGTGTCCGTTATCTGTTTTCGGATTTTAAAAAGAAGGAAGGCTATAAAAAGTCGACCGAAATTTCTAAGGAGTATCACATGTACCGGCAGTACTACTGTGGGTGTGTGTATTCCAAGCGTGACCGCGACCGTGAAATTGTACTGCGCAGACAGCAGGAAGAACAGATTTTATAAAAATAAAACAAAGAATTTAAGAAAGAGAGGAATTTAGATATGGCACAGTTATGGGGCGGAAGATTTACGAAGGAGACAGACCAGCTGGTTTACAATTTTAATGCATCCATTTCGTTTGATCAGAAATTTTACAAGCAGGATATTGAGGGGTCCATTGCACATGTGCGTATGCTTGGAAAGCAGGGCATTCTGACACAGGAAGAGATGCAGGCGATTGTTTCCTGTTTACAGGAAATTCTTGCGGATGTGGAGAGCGGAAAGCTTGCCATCACTTCGGAATATGAGGATATTCACAGTTTTGTGGAAGCAAACCTTATTGACCGTCTGGGAGATACCGGAAAGAAACTGCATACCGGACGAAGCAGAAATGATCAGGTGGCACTGGACATGCGTCTGTATACCCGGCAGCAGGTTCTTGAGACGGATGAACTGCTGGAACAGCTGCTGCAGGTACTGCTTCGCATTATGAAAGAAAATACGCAGACGATTATGCCAGGATTTACCCATTTGCAGAAAGCGCAGCCGATCACACTCGCACATCATATGGGGGCGTACTTTGAAATGTTTAAGCGTGACCGTTCCCGTATGCACGATATTTACGAGCGCATGAATTACTGCCCGCTCGGTTCCGGCGCACTGGCAGGAACAACCTATCCGCTTGACCGCGAATATACTGCAGAGCTTCTTGGCTTTTACGGACCGACCTTAAACAGTATGGACGGTGTTTCCGACCGCGATTACCTGATCGAATATCTGTCTGCCATGGCAACCATTATGATGCATTTAAGCCGCTTCTCCGAGGAAATCATCATCTGGAATTCCAACGAATACAAATTTGTAGAGATTGATGATGCATACAGTACCGGAAGCAGTATCATGCCACAGAAGAAAAATCCGGATATTGCAGAACTTGTCCGAGGCAAGACCGGGCGTGTGTATGGCGCGCTCATGTCGCTTCTGACCACGATGAAGGGGATTCCGCTTGCTTACAATAAAGACATGCAGGAAGACAAGGAACTTTCCTTTGATGCCATTGACACAACGAAAGGCTGTATTGCGTTATTCACGGGCATGCTTGATACCATGAAATTCAATAAGGATGTTATGAGAAAGAGTGCCGCACACGGCTTTACCAACGCGACGGATGCTGCCGATTATCTTGTAAATCACGGGGTTCCGTTCCGCGATGCGCATGGAATTATCGGACGTATTGTTTTGTACTGTCTGGACAAACAGATGCCGATTGACGATATGAGTCTGGAAGAATTAAAACAGTTTTCTCCGGTATTTGAGGAGGATGTCTATGATGCAATCTCCATGGAAACCTGTGTCAACAAGCGTCTGACGATCGGTGCACCAGGGGAAGAGGCGATGAAGAAAGTGATCGCAATCGAAGAGGCATATCTGGAGAAAAAATGAGACAAAAGGAGCATATCGCATGCAGAATCGCTTGTCGATGCGATGTACGTAATTGCGGTACATCTCTGATATATTGCCTGAAATACCGCTTAGTCGGTATTTCAGATTGTGCAAGTCCTACATATATTTGAGGAATATTTTATTTATTTAGGACAATTTGTTCCTTGTAATTTTACCTGGTTTCAAGTAATATATTTCCTATAAAGACACATGTTCGTGTAACGCGGACAAAAAACAAAAATGTTTTTCTGTAAAAGACAGGTGTCCGCGTATAAAGAAAAGAACAGAGGAGATTGGAAAAATGAGTGAGAAGTTAAAAGTTGGTATCCTTGGCGGAACAGGTATGGTAGGACAGAGATTTATCTCTCTGCTTGAGAATCATCCATGGTTTGAGGTTACCACGATTGCAGCAAGCCCAAGAAGTGCAGGAAAGACTTATGAGCAGGCAGTAGGAGATCGTTGGAAAATGGATACTCCAATGCCGGAAGCTGTAAAGAATATTGTAGTAATGAATGTAAATGAGGTAGAGCAGGTAGCTTCTCAGGTCGACTTTGATTTTCTGCTGTAGACATGACCAAAGAAGAGATCAAAAAGATCGAGGAAGATTACGCAAAGACAGAGACACCGGTTGTTTCCAACAACAGCGCACACCGCTGGACACCGGATGTGCCGATGGTAGTTCCAGAAATCAATCCACAGCACATGGAAGTTATCAAGTATCAGAAAGAGCGTCTTGGTACAAAGCGCGGTTTCGTAGCAGTAAAGCCAAACTGCTCCATCCAGAGTTATGCACCGGTTCTGACTGCATGGAAAGAGTTTGAGCCGTATGAAGTAGTTGCCACTACCTATCAGGCTATTTCCGGAGCAGGAAAGACGTTCAAGGACTGGCCAGAGATGCTTGGAAACATTATTCCATACATCGGTGGTGAGGAAGAAAAGTCTGAGAAAGAGCCTCTGCGTATCTGGGGGCATGTAGATGATGAGAAGAAGCAGATTGTTCCTGCAACTTCACCAGTCATTACCTGCCAGTGTATCCGTGTGCCGGTATTAAACGGACATACAGCAGCTGTATTTGTTAAATTCAAGAAGAAACCTACCAAAGAGCAGCTGATCGAAGCACTGAAGAATTACAGTGGTGTGCCACAGGAACTGAAGCTTCCGAGTGCACCGGAACATTTCATCCAGTACTTAGAAGAGGACAACCGTCCGCAGGTCAGCCTGGATGTAAACTTTGAGCATGGCATGGGAATCTCTGTCGGACGTCTGAGAGAGGATACCGTATATGATTGGAAATTCGTCGGATTATCCCACAATACCGTTCGTGGTGCAGCCGGTGGTGCAGTTTTATGTGCAGAGCTGTTGAAAGCACAGGGATATATCACAAAGAAATAAGTATTAAATTGAAATACGGATTTTGGGAGAGAAGTGCAAAAACTGCACTTCTTTCTTTTTGCCGAAAACCTTGTGAGAGATATTAATCAGTGATATAATTTCTTTTAGCAGAAGGAATTTTGTACGGAGGAATCGGGATGAACGCAAAAAAAACAGATCTCAAAGAACTGGAAGGCTGGTATGAAAAATCAGGAAACCAGCTGATGCTTTTGTATGGCGGAATGGACTGCCGAAAAGAACAGCTGATCAAAGAATTCTGTGTGGGGAAAAAGTATTTTTATTATCGATGCAGACAGCTTTCCGCACAGGAACAGATGCAGAAAATGGGAGAAGAAATTCAAAATGCTTTTCAGATGAAGCTGAGCAGATATTCCTATGATGAATTTTTTAACCGGGTAAAAAGCGGAGATGCATCAAAACTGGTGATTGTGATTGATGAGGCACAGTATGCAATTAAAAGAGATCCGGAATTTGTCAAAAGTATTTTAAAACTGAAGATGAAAAGGCTTTATCCGGGACCGGTAATGATCATTCTGGCGTCTTCTTCCATTGTATGGGCCACGCAGGATGCAAAAGATGCGTTCGGGGACGGATTCCGTCGTATTGATGTACTGCATAAAGTGGAAGATCTGAATTTCCTGGAAGTTGTCCGGACATTTCCGGCACTTTCGGTCAGCGACTGTATCCGTATTTATGGAACCATCGGTGGGGTGCCGGGATATATGGAAGCCTGGAATCCGGAAATTTCATACAGGGAGAATATTTACCGGCTTGTGCTGACGGAGGGGGGATATCTGTTTCATATGGCAGAACAGAAAATTTCGGCAGAATTGCGTGAACTTTCCGTCTATAACACAATTTTATCTGCAATTGCACAGGGATATAATAAACTGAATGACCTGTATGCAAAAACCGGATATTCCCGTGCGAAGATCAGTGTTTATATGAAAAATCTCAGCCATTTTGATATTGTAGAGAAAGTGCAGTCGTTTCAGACCGGCGGCTGGGAGAATGCCAAAAAAGGGGTATACCAGATCAAAGATACATTTATTAATTTCTGGTTTAAATTTGTATTTCCGCATATGTCAGATCTTTATCTACTGAAACCGCATGAATTTTACGACCGCTACATTGCACCGGAACTTGGCACATATCTGAAACGTTATTTCCGGAATGTCTGCATGGAGTATATGATGCTTTTGAATCAGATGGGACGCATGCCGTTTCCAGTTCATAAGATCGGAACCTGGGTTGGAAAGACAGGAAACATTGATATTATTGCCCAGAGCACAGACCGCAGAAATATTGTGGGACTATGTAACTGGGATCAGCCACAGCTGACATCGCAGATGTGCGAGGAACTGTATCAGAACATGGAAAAGGCAAAAATCCGTTCGGAGCATATCTTTTTATTCTCTGCAACGCGGTTTGAACCGATGCTGGCAGAACATGCCAAAACGGATGACCGGTTTGAGCTGATTGATATGAACGAATTATAGAAAAAGTTTGCCAATAGGGGATAGAAGATGGGAAAGTCACTGATCATAACGGAGAAACCGTCTGTTGCCCAGGAATTTGCAAAAGTTCTCGGGGTGAGCGGAGGCCGCAGGGATGGCTATCTGGAAAACCAGAAGTATGTAATCACCTGGTGCGTGGGACATCTGGTAGCCATGGTATATCCGGAAAGTTATGATATAAAATACAAAAAGTGGAAACTGGAAGATCTGCCATTTCTTCCAAAAGAATATAAATATGATGTGATCAAAGATGTCAGCCGGCAGTATGATGTGGTTCACGGAATGTTGATGCGTGAGGATATCGACCGTGTCTACTGGGCAGGAGATGCCGGAAAAGAAGGACAGACGATCGAGGAAAATATCCGCAATTTCGGCGGTGTGCGAGACGGCATGGAGGAACTCCGGGTCTGGATCGATTCGCAGACAGAGGAAGAGATCCAACGGGGAATCCGGGAAGCAAAACCGATGTCTGCCTATGAAAATCTCGGAAAATCCGGTATTATGCGTACCATTGAAGATTATGCCATGGGCATTAATTTTTCCCGTGTAATGTCGGTAAAATATGGAGGGTTGTTAAACAATGCGGCTGGAACACGTTCTTATACCGCTATTGCGGTCGGGCGCGTGATGACCTGTGTGCTTGGGATGGTCGTGATCCGTGAGCGCGAGATCCGCAATTTTAAGGAGACACCGTTTTACCGTGTTGTCGGAAATTTCACAGATGCACATGTCCAGGGCGAGTGGAAAGCCGTCGAGGGATCAGGGTACTTTGCATCGCCGCTTTTGTATAAGGAAAACGGATTTCGGGAAAAGAAGGATGCACTGGCATTGATTGACCGCGTGCAGGGACATCCTGCGATTGTGGAATCCATCGAAAAAAATATTTCCAGAAAACGGGCACCGTTACTATTTAATCTGGCAGAGCTGCAGGCAGAATGTGCAAAACGATTCAAGATCAGCCCGGATGAAACCTTACAGGTGGCGCAGGATCTGTATGAACGGAAACTGACAACGTATCCGCGTACCGATGCGCGTGTGCTTTCCACTCCGGTGGCAAAGGAAATCCATAAAAATATCAGCCGTCTGCGGGGATATGAGCCGACTTCGGATTTTGTGGAGCAGATTCTCGACAGAAAGCTGTATGGAAATATTGCAGGAACGCAGTATACCGATGATGCTAAAGTGACAGACCACTATGCGATCATTCCGACCGGTCAGCTCACGGAGCTTGGGAAACTGAATACTCTGCAGAAATCGGTATTTGATCTGATTGTGCGGAGATTTCTTAGTGTGTTTTATCCGGCGGCAGAATATCAGAATGTAAAAATGACGGTTGCTGTGGATGTGGGGAAAAGAAGGAACGTTTTTATGCGTCCGCACGTGTGTTAAAGACACCCGGTTATTTGGAAATTGCAGGAATTCCAAAGAAAGAGGAAGAAGATACGGATCCAAAGGAACTGCTACATCTGGCAGATCAGCTGAAAAAGGGCGATGAGATTTCCGTGGATGGATATGAGGTGAAAGAGGGAAAAACTTCACCGCCGAAGCGGTACACCTCCGGTTCCATGGTGCTTGCCATGGAAAATGCAGGACAGCTGATTGAGGACGAGGAGCTTCGGGAACAGATCAAAGGTTCGGGAATCGGTACCTCGGCCACCCGTGCGGAGATCATTAAGAAACTGGTCCGTATCCATTATCTTAATCTGAATAAACGGACGCAGGTGCTCACACCGGAAAATCTCGGGGAGATGGTATTTGAGGTGGTGAGCATGACCGTCCCGGCACTTTTGAACCCGAAGATGACAGCTTCCTGGGAAAAGGGACTTGATGGAATTACACGGGGAACCGTGGATTTCTGGGATTACCGGACGAAACTGGAAGATTTCATCCGTACCGAAACGGAAAAGATGATCGGACAGGATCTGCGGGAACCGCTTGCGGAACGCATCAGTAATTTTGCCGGGAAACATGCAAGGGGTGTCGGTGCGAGAAGAAAGATTGGCGTCACATGCCCGGCATGCGGTGGAGAACTTGTAACCACGCCATTTGGCTATGGATGTGCAAATTATAAGAATGATAAATCAGGATGTAATTTTAATATTGGCGAAATTGCAGGTGTTCAGCTGAGTGAGGAACAGGTAAAAGAACTTATCGAACAGGGGCATACCCAGACCATTCGCGGGTTTAAATCCAAGGCAGGCAAACGGTTCGATGCAAAACTCAAGGTAGATAAAGACGAAAACGGAAAAGTTAATATTGCATTTGATTTTTCAGACGTAGAACCGGAAATTATTCCGGAGGTAAAGTGCCCGGTATGTGGCGGACAGATGAAAAAGACATCTTTCGGCTATGGATGTGTGAACTTTTCACCGGACGATGAGAACAGCTGCCGGTTTTCCATTGGAACAATCGCCGGAAAAACCTTGCCGGTTACTGCGGTAAAGCAGCTCCTGACGGATGGTCACACAGATACCCTGCGCGGTTTTAAATCGAAAACCGGTAAAAAATTTGACGCCTGCCTGAAACTGGAGAAATCCGAAGAGGGAAAGACGAATATTGTATTTGATTTTGACAGCGTGGAACAGAAAGTGATCCGCGATGTAAAGTGTCCGCTCTGTGGGGGTGAGATCATTGCAACCTCTTTTGGTTATGGATGTGCTAACTATAAGCCGGGCGATGAAAACAGCTGCAGGTTTTCCATTGGGAAGATGGCAGAGAAATCTTTTACGGAAGCACAGGTCCGGCAGCTTTTAAACGATGGCATTACGGAAACCATGCGTGGGTTTAAGTCAAAAACAGGGAAGAAATTTGATGCGCGCGTAGCTCTCGCAAAAGATGAAAACGGGAAAGTAACCGGGCTGAAATTTGATTTTGACAATGTTGAGCCAAAGAAAGTCAAAGATGTGAAGTGCCCGAAGTGTGGTGGGGATATTGTAGTGGCACCGTTTGGATTTATGTGTGCCAATCATAAAAAAGATGATAAGGAAAGCTGCAGCTTTATGATTGGAAGTATCGCAAGTGTCCGGCTGAAAGAAGCGCAGGTGAAAGAGCTTCTGACGAAAAAGAAGACAGAGGTAATTTCGGGATTTGTGGCAAAGACCGGTATGAAATTTGATGCACCGCTGAAACTGACGGAAGAAGGGGAGATCGCATTTGATTTTCCGGAGAAACCGAAACCGGAAGAGACAACCGTGCCATGCCCGAAATGCGGCAAAATGCTGATGAAGACGCAGTGGAGGTATGAATGTGCGTGCGGATTTAAGATCTGGCATACCGTTGCTAAGGTGGAACTTTCCGAAGAAGTGATGAAAGAACTGCTGACGACCGGAAAGACGAAGCAGAAGATTGCCGGATTTACCTCAAAGGCGGGCAATACATTTGACACCTGCCTGAAATATGAAAATGATCAGATTTCGTTTGATTTTGATAATCCGGGGGAGGCACCGCCGGAGAAAACAGCAGCCGCAGAGGAAACAACGGCTTTGGAGGAAACGGAAGAGTCCGAAAGAAAAACGATCAGTAATCATGAAAATTAAAATGTAAGGAGATTAAAAAATGGAAAACGCAAAAATCAAAAACATGTATGATTTATCACAGTCTATCGCGGGAGAGTATCTTTCACAGTTTACATATCCGTGGGAAGCATTAAAAGGAATCAGCGATTTTATCAAAAAGCTCGGTCCGACACTCGATCCGGAAATTTATGAGAAACGTGGAGAAAATATCTGGGTGGCAAAGAGTGCAACCGTTGCGCCTACTGCATGCCTGAACGGACCGCTGATTATTGATGAAGATGCCGAGATCCGTCACTGTGCATTTATCCGCGGAAGCGCAATCATTGGAAAAGGATCGGTTGTCGGAAATTCCACGGAGATTAAAAATGATATCATTTTTAACACGGTACAGGTACCACATTACAATTACGTCGGGGATTCCATTCTCGGTTACAAGTCCCATATGGGAGCCGGTTCAATTACCTCCAATGTAAAATCGGATAAAACACTTGTGGTTGTAAAGGATAACAGAGATTCCGGAGAAAAAATTGAAACAGGACTTAAGAAATTTGGAGCTATGCTCGGAGATCACGTAGAGGTAGGATGCAACTCCGTTTTAAATCCGGGTACGGTTATCTGCCCGAATTGTAATGTCTATCCGCTTTCTTCTGTCCGCGGAGTGATTCCGGCAAACCATATCTACAAGGATGCAGACCATATTGTGGCAAAAAAAGAAAAATAGTAGTTGTATCTAAAAAAGTGCGAATTTGCACTAGACTTTAGGAAAAAAATATGCAAAAATATTAGCGGTATGTCGAATGATAACGAGTTTATCTACAATTAACATGCGAAAGGAGTCTTAAGATGATTTACACAAAGGAAGTTGAAAACATGTGTCCTGTAGCAAAGGGCGCAAAGCATGAGCCAGCTCCTATCCCGGAAGAGGGAAAGTGGGTTCATTCCAAGAAAATTGAGGACATTTCAGGATTTACACACGGTGTCGGCTGGTGTGCACCACAGCAGGGTGCCTGCAAGCTTTCTCTTAACGTAAAGAACGGTATCATTGAGGAAGCATTAGTTGAGACAATCGGTTGCTCTGGTATGACTCATTCAGCTGCTATGGCTGCAGAAGTTTTACAGGGTAAGACAATTCTGGAAGCTTTAAATACAGACTTAGTTTGTGATGCTATCAACACAGCTATGAGAGAGCTTTTCTTACAGATCGTATATGGACGTACACAGTCTGCATTCTCTGATGACGGACTTGCTGTAGGTGCTGGTCTGGAAGATTTAGGAAAGGGACTTCGTTCTCAGGTTGGTACTATGTATGCAACAAAGGAGAAGGGTGTTCGTTACCTTGAGATGGCTGAAGGATATGTTACAGGTATCGCTCTTGACGAGAATAACGAGGTAATTGGTTACCAGTTCGTTTCTCTTGGAAAGATGACTGACTTCATTAAGAAGGGTGATGATCCTAACACAGCTTGGGAGAAAGCTAAGGGTCAGTATGGCCGTGTGGACGATGCAGTTAAGATTATCGATCCACGTCAGGAATAATTGGAAAGGAGAACGATATAATGGCATCATTATTTGAAGGATATGAAAGAAGAATTGACCAGATTAACGCTGTTTTAAACAGCTATGGTATCAGCTCTATCGAAGAAGCTGAAAAGATTACAAAGGACGCTGGACTGAACGTTTACGATCAGGTTAAGAAGATTCAGCCAATTTGTTTCGAGAACGCTTGCTGGGCTTACACTGTAGGTGCTGCAATCGCAATCAAGAAGGGATGCAAGAGAGCTGCTGATGCTGCCGCAGCAATCGGTGAAGGACTTCAGGCATTCTGTATTCCTGGATCTGTTGCAGATCATCGTAAAGTAGGTTTAGGACATGGTAACCTTGGTAAGATGCTCCTTGAGGAGGAGACAGAGTGCTTCTGTTTCTTAGCTGGACATGAGTCATTTGCAGCTGCTGAGGGTGCAATCGGTATCGCTGAGAAGGCAAACAAGGTTCGTCAGAAACCTCTTCGTGTTATCTTAAACGGTCTTGGAAAAGACGCAGCACAGATCATTTCCCGTATCAACGGATTTACATTCGTAGAGACAAAGTATGATTACAAGGCTGCAAAGCTTAACATTGAGTACGAAAAAGCATACTCTGACGGACTTCGTGCAACTGTAAAATGTTACGGTGCTGATGATGTTCAGGAAGGTGTTGCAATCATGCATCATGAGAACGTAGGTGTTTCCATCACTGGTAACTCTACAAACCCAACACGTTTCCAGCATCCGGTTGCAGGTACATACAAGAAGGAATGTATCGAGCAGGGTAAGAAGTACTTCTCCGTAGCATCCGGCGGTGGTACAGGACGTACACTTCACCCAGATAACATGGCAGCAGGTCCTGCTTCTTATGGTATGACAGATACTATGGGACGTATGCACTCTGATGCACAGTTCGCTGGATCTTCTTCCGTACCGGCTCACGTTGAGATGATGGGTCTGATCGGAATGGGTAATAACCCAATGGTTGGTGCTACTGTTGCTGTTGCAGTATCCGTAGAGGAAGCTGCAAAGGCTGGTAAGTTCTAAGAAACACAGTAAAATCAAGGGCTATCGTGGTTTACAATGTTCCGCGATAGCCTTAAATTTTGCCACGTAGGACGCACGTAGAACACAAACGGTAGGACGCAAATTTCCCGCCGGATTTAGATATAAAAAGAGGGTGTCCGGAATACAGACACCCTTAAGCGTTTTATTGTAACGGTTAGGATAATTTTGTTTGATTATGAGCTTGCCTTCTGTGATTTTAGGGCTATCATATGATATAAATAATGCTACTTGTTTTTTGGAACGTGTCGTGTTATAGTTAATGTAAATAAAAGAGGAACAACTGCCCACAAGTGGTTGACCTCGTAAATCTAGTTAGAAAATCCACCCTAGTACTCAGTCAAAGTTTTTGGGGTGTTTTTTCTATGCTCTAAAACATTATCTGATAAACGTAAATACGAATGTCAGTAATGCAAGAATGAACAGACCAAAGGTCATGAGGTCTTTAAAATCAAATCTCTTGTTCATCAGCACCACCCCCATCCTATGTAAAATAAAATAGAGGTCAGCCACCCTGCAACACAATTGTTCCATGGTCTGTATTTTATCGTATCTTATGTAGATATTTTAAACAGGACAAAACTGTCTCGAGAAGTTGGCAGTATTCCGCGATTGGTTTCTATTGATAAGTACAATTTTATTGTGAATCATTTGGTGGAAAATGTAGATATAATAGAAATCGTCTTGTTTTGATGGTATACTGTAGTTGATCGTAATAGTAAAAGAATTGTATCCATGTTCTTCAAAACTGCAGCAGAATCATACTAGAAGGTGTAAACATGCGTCTGATGAAAATGATGAAGAGTATATTCGCAGAGCATTACAACTTGGTGCAAATGAAATCAGAGGGTATAAAGAGAAGGCAGAGTACATGAAGAAATTAAATGAATTAGAAGTTTGACCGCAATTTGACCGCGTTAGCAAAATAAAAGCAAAAAACTGTAAATAACAATAAATAATTTTAAATTAAATACAATATAAGGAAAGCCCATAAAATCATTGGATAGTTGATACATCAGGTTATCCAGATGTCGAAACTAAAATTGGAAAAGATTATTTTGATTTTATTATGCAGATAAGGAAATAGAACAAAGGTTGAATTTTTAAAAAAGTCTATGAATTATTAAAAATATAGGAAAGGTTGACACGTGATGGCGGATGAAAAAATCAAAAATTCCAGAGAGTTGGAGTTTGCCGTGTTTTGCATTGAAAATGTAGCGGCAAAGCTGGGTGTGGATGCAGAGCGTGTGTATCAGGCATTTACTGAAAAAAGCAACATTCTGAACGGTTATATCGTGCCGGAATATGAAGTGCTGCATACCCAGAGCCGGGAATATATCGTTAATGATCTTCTTGATGTGATGAAAGAAAGGGGCGTGGAAGTATGATTCTCTATCATGGTTCTTTCTTAGAGATTGCTAAGCCGGATTTGGTTCATTCCCGCCCTAACGTAGACTTCGGGCGTGGCTTTTATGTCACACCGTTGTATGAACAGGCAGCGAAGTGGTGCGGCAAGTTCAAACACCGTGGGAAAAATGGTATTATCTCCAGGTATGAATACGATGAAAGCCGGGAAGCTGAACTAAAAACGCTGAAATTCGATTCTTATTCCGAAGAATGGCTGGATTTTATTCTGAACTGCCGCAGTGGAAAAGATTTGACGGATTATGACCTTGTTGTAGGCGGTGTTGCCAATGATAAGGTGTTCAATACGGTGGAGCTGTTCTTTGACGGACTGATTGATAAACGGAAGCTATCAACGCCTGCGTTATGAAAAGCCGAACCTGCAAATATGTTTCCACACAGAGAAAGCACTGTCTCTGCTGCGTTTTGAAGGGAGTGAAACACTATGACAGCGAATCCGATTTTGCTTCAGAAAAAATATAGCCGTGTTATTGAATGCTTTGCTAAACAGCAGGGACTTTCACTGGATGCGGCTTTGGATTTCTTTTATCATTCACTGGTTTATCAGCTGATCCGTGATGGTGTTTCCGATATGCACTGCATGAGCGATGCGTATCTGGCGGAGGAACTGGAACAGGAATATGCCGAGAAAGTGCCTGTAAAGAAGAGAATAAAGTGAGACATAATATTTTTGATTCAATACCATTAAATATCGTTATCTGGATCATGGTACGATACAGGTTGTGGTATATGACAACCGATTGGAAATCACTTCTTCAGGAAAGCTGCCAATGGGGCAAACTATGGAGCGTATGAAAGAAGGCTATTCCAAAATCGGAAATTGAATCAAACAGGGTTGGCGATAAGTATTCAGACAAAATATTTGTCACAATAAATAACAATAGTAATACGGAAGTATGGAAAGCCTGTATACAATCCGGACATTCCAAACGACACCGCCACCGGAGTTACTGAGAGACAGGGCATTGACAGGGTATCAGAGATACATGAGGGGG
>ENA-OQKX01000147-OQKX01000147.1-human-gut-metagenome-genome-assembly--contig:-NODE-147-length-14343-cov-2.245217_pt1 | contig 14343 bp, 15 predicted proteins | sample MGYA00242654_ERZ504810 | MGnify/ENA primary metagenome ERZ504810 (study PRJEB26092, sample SAMD00036378) | human gut metagenome | host: Homo sapiens | study: EMG produced TPA metagenomics assembly of... | reverse complement strand
CAGCGCCACGCCGAGCGGACCGTAATCCCATGCGAACGGGTTCGCCGTAGATTCACCGGCGGGAAAAACAAAGCCACGACGCTTGGCAAGGGATACGACTTCATCGAGTTTGGATACAGCCACAATGCACCTTCTGGATTGAATGGTTTGGGGTCGTTTACAAGCGCAAAGCCTACCGTCACATGCTGACAGTTTTGCCTGACAGTTTCACGGCATGGCAAGTTACGTGATTTCCGATGGGGATGAACGGCAAATTGATGCAAGAACCGAATGAAAACACATAAGAATATGTGAAGATACATAAGGAAAGGGGCTTCCCGCGAATACGGAAGGCCCCATGTAATGAATAAGGAGAGAATCGTTCTTTATGTATTGTTTGTCACTGCTTGGTAACGTTCTCGTCTTCGACGGTGTCATTGTTAAGCAGCAGCGACCAGATTTTACAATTGATGGTCACGTTGTTCTTGGTGGCGTCGCCGCCCTTATCAAGGGTGTACGTCACATCTTCAGGAACGGCAATACGGTTGATGCCCTGCACGGCCTGAACGAAGCCACGCATTGCATCATAGCTGCCATTCGCAGTAATGCTCACCGGAACCTGCACAAGCCGGCCGGCTTTGATGGTTCCCTGCATTTCGGACGGCACTTCAGCGGTGGTGGCCTCATCGAAGGTCACAGACTGGATGGAGACGCCCGCACCATCAGCAGCGGCATTCAACGAATCGATGAATTCGTTTTGGTTATAGCCGTCAGGAATCTGGCGCTGCAGCTGACGCAAACGATCCTTCTGCAGGCCGATCGTCTCGCTCGCCATACGCAGCGTTTCAATCTGGTCACGCGTTTTCTTGTTGCTTTCTTCGATCTGCGCAGTCTGCGCGTCGGCTTCCTTAATGTGTGTAAGACGCGGAGATACGCCTACAAGCCATGTCAACATCAGCACCACTACGATGCCGACGGCCAGTGCGATCCATGCGATTTTATGCTTGTTCATATTTCCTCCTGCTTATCAGTTGGACGATCCGCTGGCATCGGATGAGGTGTCAGTCGACTGGTTGGCAGAAGCATCAGACTGTCCGGACGCAGCCTTGTCGAGGCTTGCGCGCAGCTTGGCGAGCAAATCACGGTTGGCCTGGGTCGCGCCTGCTGAGTTGTCGCTTCGCGAAGTGGTGTTGCCGTCCATCACCAGTGAAATCGTTCCGGTATACGTGTAGGTGGTGCCACCTTCACTGTCATTCTTGGTAATAGAGCTCACATAACCCGTCTTGTACGTGGGGATCGAGGCGAAATTGTTGATAAAGTCCTTGGCCGAGTAGAAATTCGGCGATTCGATGGTGAAGTCCGCGGAAATCACGCCGTTACCAGACCACACAGTGGACGTATTGTCGGAGGATGAGGACGAATTGTTCGATGAAGCGATCTGGAAGCTTTTGAGTTCCAGATTCGTATACTGGCCGCCTTCCGGAAGCGAGCTGTTCAGCGAATCGGCGACCTTCATCCAGTCCATTTCGTCATACAGCATGGCAATCTTCGCCTTCTGCGCATCGTCCAGCGAATTCAACGTGTCTTCGACATCCTTGAACTGCGCTTTCTCCTTTTGCAGGGAAATGGTCTTCTGTTGAGCCACTTCCACACGATGGTCCGCCCATGTGGATTGGGCGAACATGAACACGCTGACCACCAAAGATACAATGAGCACGCCGATCAGCACATACGTTAACAGGTATTTGATGGCTCGATCGCGATTCAATCCGACGATGGAACGCGGAATCAGGTTAGCGCGCATGGTCCAGTCGGCTGGGTTTTCCGGCGCGGTGCTACGCTTGCCGATACCGCCCGCCTTCAACGCATTGCTGATATCGGAGACGTTCATGGATAGCAGGGTGCCCTTCTGACCGTCCGAAGTGTCCGGATAGGCGATTTCCTTGCCACGTCCACGGTGGGAGTTGGCCTTGTTTTTCTTGGATTTCATATCAAGTTTCATAATCACACTCACCTCGGCTTCTTTCCGATGACCAGTCCCAGCACCCCGCCTAAATCGACCGCGTGCGCCACAATGTTCTGACGTTCGACTTCCTTGGACAGCTTGAAGCGGATGAACGGATCGCCAATGCGCACCATCTTGTTGATGGAGCTTGCCAACACTGGGGGCAGACCAATGAGTCGCGCACCCGTACCGGTGAGGATGATGCCGCTGATGGTGCTGTCCGCATGGTCGACGTCGTACATGTTCAACGTATTGCGAATACCGACGATGAGCTGCGCCGTGGTTTCACGAATGACTTCCTCGGCTTTTTCGAGACGTTCGTCACCGGTCACATTTTGCAGACCAATCTGGTTTTTGATGCGTTCCGCGTCTTCGAAGGAGATGCTCAGCGCATTGGCGATGGCGTCGGACACGTCGTCGGCACCGGACGGCACGACGCGCATATAGGCGGGTTTTCCGTTATTGAGCACGATCACGTCGGTGCAGTTGCCGTTGATGTTGACCACCGCTTCAGTCTGCGCCTGGTTGGTGTCGCTGAACAGGCGGGCCAACGCGAACGGACCGGCGTCGATGGAGGTGATCACGAAACCCGCTTCTTCTGCGGTATACGCAGTTTTTTCCAGACCACCGCGCAGAGTGGCTACGAGAATGCCATGAAGCTGCTTGCCGTTCTGCTCGTCATCCACTACAGACAACGGCACGAAGTCAAGTTCGGATTCCTCAATGGGCAATGGAATCATGCCTTTGGCCTGGAATGGCAGGGTTGAGCGTAAATCAGCTAGGGACATGTAGGGGAAGTCCGCCTCACGGAACACCATACGACGGCTCGAATAAACGAGTATGGTGTTCTCACGCGGGAACTTGAAGCGTTGCACCAACGTTTTCAGTAGACCGGTGACCACTTCGGCGTCCACCACTTCGCCATCCACCACAGCTCCAACGGGCAGCGGAAGCGCCTGGAAGTGTTTGATGGTCGGCGAATCCGTATAGGGGTCGGCTATGACCGCCGCTCGTATGGCGTCGCTCGCAATCGACAGCGCCGTTATTGCTCTCATGGTCTCTCCTTATATATATGGGTCTTGTATGCGGATGCGTTACGCAAGTCCGGTGAGTTGCAGGTATAGTGTGGCGATTGGGTACGCCGGCGAAAATGCCAAGCCATGCGCCGAGCAGCATGGATGGGCCCAAAAGGGGGATGCCTCCATGAAGGTCGACCTTTTTGCTGGCCAGCAATCCAAGCTGATGGCACCGCCGATGAAGAACGCGGCGAACGATCCAATGATGAATTGCGGCCAGCCAGCCAGCCAAGCAGCAATCCGAGAATGAACGCGAGTTTGATGTCGCCGTCTCCCATGCCACCTTTCCAGATGAGTGAGAGTACGAAATAGAACACGAAGAGAATCAGCGCGCAGAGCGCTCCGCGACCAAGACGATTCCACTCCCCTATGCCAAACGATGCCACAACCAGCAGCAACACCGTTGCGATAAGCGTCGGCAGTAGCACTACGTTGAGGATGAGATGGTGGTCCAAGTCGATGAACGCTATGACGATGGACACGCATGCGAACACGTACAGCACGGGTAGTGCCCATAACGGGTATGCGCCGAACAGTCCACCTGCGGTTACGGCAAGGAAGGACAGTCCGCCAAGCGATTCGACCAGCGGATATCGTGCGGCAATCGGTTCTTTGCAGTGTCGGCATTTCGCGCCGAGTGCCAACCAGGAAAAGATGGGAATATTGTCATACCAAGCGATTGGCGATTCGCATTTCGGACAAAAGCTACGTTTCGGATTGGTGATGCTTATGTGGTTCGGCACACGCCATATCACTACATTCAGGAAAGATCCGAAAATACAGCCGATGATCAGCGAGGCCACCAGCAGTATCACCACAGTAGGAACATCATTCACTATATCCATGCCGTTCACCACTTTCTGGATGTGACGGTGGAGTCCACAACCGCTGAGAAATAGGTACTGGTAGGGATAGATACGGTGGTCGTCGTCGTTGTCCAAGTAATGCTACCGGCCGATCCGGCATCACCATAATTCACTGAAGCGTTCCATGCCTGCGATTTCACCAGTCGCCCACGCACGTCACGATCGGTTCCGCATGAAACCATTTTCAGCATGGAATGACCGTCTGAGCGATTGTATTGACGGTCTTTCTTCCCATTGCTTTCCACATAGTCTCCCGGATAGATTTCCGTCAGGCACATGCCTTCGCTGGTTTGGAAAGTGCCAGCCCATGGATACTGCGTCTTGCCGCCGTAACTCACCGCTTTCGAGGTGTTGTGCTCGTTGTATCGGCGGAACTTTGTGGCGTCACTTGGATTATCGGTCAACGACACCTTACTGCCGGAAACATGCAGGTACTTCGTGTTGCCGTTGGTGTCGTGCAGGGCTATAGTGGTGTCGATGCCAGTGCCATCGGCGCTGGCATCTTCGGTATAGGAGACGCGGTCGGATGTGAAGTTGAAGTTCTCCTTGTCGGCGGTCGAACAGTGAGAGGTCGAGATGAAATCGCTGCCTTCGCCCCATGATCGTCTTCTGGTAGCATTTCGCGTCGAAGTCCGCACTATGCACGTCGCAGGTGTCGGCGTATACGTCGTTGCCGTCCATCACCATGCAGAATCCGGATGCGGAGTTCACCATCTGATTGGTGCCGTATCCCGCTTCGCCTGCTTGGCTGAAGGATGCGGTGGCATCCTGCATGTCGGCACCGTTCGAAAAGTAGGAATCGCTGAAGTTATAGGTCCATTGCGACACCATATACGCCTGACTGTAGGGGGTGGCTTTGATATTGCCGCCCGCAAAATGCGGATCGCCACTGTCTTGTGGGCTACCGCCGTAATGGGTGACTTCCAGACGTTGGAACTTGGTCTTTTTGCCGCTCTGCACGCCGGCTACGGCATATCCCTTGCTTTCAGGCAGGGCGGAATCATATGACGCTGCTTGCGCACTGACATCGCCCGTCAGCTCGTTCCAGTATCCGGCGTTGATGAACCCGTTGTAGAAGTTCCATTTCTGGTATTTGTTGAGTAGACTGTTCGGGTCGTTCTTCTCCGTCTGCTGCGCAACCTTATTCGGATCCATATAATAATCGCCTTGGAAGTGGACTCCGTATGATGTGCCGCATGGCTGCAAGGTGGCTGGAGTCTTGCCGTCGGTGTCATCGATGCTCACGCCGGTGACGCACAATCCCATATTCGAGGCCAGACGGATGGAATTGTCCTTGTAGTACACCCACGTGTTCAATGAGGAGTACGCACCGTCAGCACGGCATTCCTCAGTATATTGGTAGGTGTCACCTCCCGCGTTGTATGCGGCGGGCAGTACCACCAGCCCAGAACCGGCTTGAGGCGATTTGCTTAAATCGAGGTTCTCGGCAATGCTTTTCTTCTCGTTGGTAACCGGAATGGTGGTGGCCAGCATGCAGGTGCGGTTCACTGGATTCAACGTCGCAGTGCCATCGGACAGCTGGCTGGTATTGGTGCGTCCGGAATCCACCGTGCCGGAGAATTTAACTTCGCCGGTTGGATCGGATCCGATGGACACGCCATCATAATCCACGGGTACCCATACGTAACTGCGAATCGAGCCTGTTGTAGGGCGCCGCGGCATAAAAACCCATACCCATACGGCCGCCAACGCCCAAGGCACTTGAATGATTCGTGGTAGTGGAGTCCGTTTTGGCTTCGATCCTGCATACCGCACGCTTCATGGCCTGCGGGCTTTTGGTGTTGCCTGCTGTACGGCCGTCCTTATACCGGTTGATGAAGCCCGTGGCCACCACTTCGGCATACTGTAGGTTTTTCAGATCGGATGGAGAGCCGATCATCTCCGCCGATGCGTCATCCGGATTGGTGTCGTAGAAATTGATGCGCACACGATAGGACAGGTCATCTGGCGTATATGAAGCCGTATCCGATGTTTTTACCGTCTTATTCAAAGCAACATGATTCAACAATACGGATGCGCCATCATATTTGACAAATTCACCATCCTTGGAACTGTCGTTCATATCAGCATCAACAGCAGGCAACACCTTCTGCAAATCATCAAGACTCGTAGAACCTTGCAACTTCGCCAGAGTCTCATTGATATAGCTCAAGCCGACTTCAAGGCCGGATTCGGCCGCATAGTTGGCTTGGGAGTTTTCCTTATTGTTCTTGTAAGGAATCGCCTGGGCAAGCAGGGTAGTCATGACCAGAGCGGATGTGGTGAGCACCACCATCACGAACAGAATGGCCAGCATCATGGCGGCGCCGTGCTCCCCCATGCGTTCGCGTAATGCCGCACGGTACCTGCGGTTGAGTCTGGACCACAATCCGGTCTGTTTCATGCTTGCTCCTATATATAAAGGTATGTTTCGCTCGGGTACTCGGATATCAGGTCAGGCCTGACCATTGATGGCGTCGAACATGGAGAACATCGGCATATACAATGCCACCACCATGAAGCCGACCACCACGCCGAGGAACAGAATCATCAGCGGTTCCAGCAACGAGGTGAGCTGTTTGGCCATGGATTGGGCCTCTTCGTCATACGCTCGGCCCGCGCTGGACAGCATTTTGTCGATGGCGCCGGAGTCCTCGCCGATGGACACCATCTGCACCAGCATGTTCGGGAAGATCTTTTCGGTGCTCATGCTGTCGGCCAGACGGTAGCCACGTTCCACCAAACGGCCCACACGCTTCGAAGACGAATCGATCACATAGTTGCCCGAAGTCGATCCGACGATATCAAGTGCCTGGAGAATCGGCACACCGGAAGCGAGCATGGAAGAGAAATTATTGCAAAAGCGGGCCAGGGCCACGTTGGTGTCCAGCTTGCCGAACACCGGTGCCTTGAGTGTGAACGGATCCCACCAGGTGCGGATGATGTCTTTGTTACGGTTGCGCTTCCAGAACATGGCCAGCGCCACGACGGCCACAATCAGCACCGGAAGCACGTAGGGCATCACTTTGCCGAGGTCCACCAGGATCTGGGTCACGAACGGCAACTGGGCATTCATGGAATCGTACATGCTGGCGAACATTGGCACGATGGTGAGCAGCATCACCATCACCAAGATCAGGGCGATGCCCAACACCACGACCGGATAGGCCATGGCGCTTTTGATCTGCCCTTGGAGTCTCACATCCGATTCGAAGCTGTCCGCCACAGTGAGCAGCGACTTGTCTAGAAAACCGCCGGTCTCGCCGGCACGAACCATATTGACCATGATCGGCGGGAACAGGGAATCGGGATCCGCCTCCATGGCTTCGGAGAAGGACGAGCCACCTTCCACTTGCGCCACGCAGGCCTGCACCGCCTTACGGAGTTTCACGTTCTCGATTTGTTCGGTGACGATGTTCAAGGCTCGGATCAGCGAGACGCCCGCCGCCACCATGGTGGCGAGCTGCCGTGCCGTTACTGCGAAGTCTTTTTTGCTTGGATATTTCTCGAACGCTTTGATGTTGATTTCAGTGTTGAGACCGGTGCCGGCAGCTGTGTCGGTCAGATCGGTCGGATACAGTCCGAGTTTTTTAATGCGTTCGATGGCTTGGTCGCGCGTCTGCGCTTCAACCACACCCTTCTCTTTACGCTGGCCGTCGAATGAGACGCCCTTGTAACGCCACTGCCTGGTGCCGTTATCCATTGAAACCTGCGCGTCGTTGCCGGCCATACTTTCCCCCAAAGAATCAAATGATGTTCGATTTATGTTTGATTGCCGTTGATACGAGAATGTCGGGGACGGACGGCGTCCCCGACATTCAACCATTTGCAAAGTCGCAAATCACTTGGTAGTAGAAATCTTGCCTGTGGCGGAGCTGTAGACATAGGTCTTCAAGTTTGAGCCACTGCTATTCGTACCGGTGATGGTGTAGCCGTCGCCAACTTTCGCGAACGCAAGTGAGACACCATCGGTCACGGACACCGTATTACCGTCAATCGTGCACGCTGCCGCAGACGAGCAGTTCGCCGGCAAAGTCGGGACCTTCCCGTTGTTCGACGTGGTCGCGGTCTCAACCACAAGGCTGGCGTTCTTGACATCCGACTCTGTCGCGGAGTTCCATGCGGACTTGCGCTGATTCAGGTAGACAGGAACGGCCACGGCGGCGAGGATGCCGATGATGATGACCACCACGAGCAGTTCGACGAGGGTGAAGCCCTTTTCGCCCTTGGCACGGCGGTTGAGTGCGTTACGTACGCTCTTCATAATGAACCCTTCTTTCCAATTGGAAGGACATACCGTGGGACCGTCCAACTTCGGATGGTCCACAGCGATTCTTCTTTGCGTTATTTCCCCTTGTGGGGGTGGCTGGCTCACATAACCAACAACTCTCAGCGTAGTCGTATTGACATCGTTTGCAGTACCAGATGCAGTGCATCAATCGCACCAATGATGTTTCATCCACCGTTTTCATCACAACCCCGAATCAAACTCTTTCAATACGATTGCATAACCCCTCTTCACACAATCACCACCATCCGATTCCGTAACATGCGTTGAGTCCGTCGGTCTACCGGTGTACCTCTTCGTCTGAAACGTTTGCCCTGGAATGTTATATTTTCAATAGTGTTTCAGAAAATATTTTCAGTCATGTTTTGACGAAAATTCATCAAAAACCTATTCCCCCGGGCATGTCGGGGTATTTGAAAGTATAGAAAACGGGCTTCCCCCGACAAGGGAGACGCCCGTTACAGACTACCGTCACGTTCAACGACTATTGACTGAAGTCGACCGAAGCACTCGAACCCACATTGCGAGCTGTAACGATGTCAATGTGTTCGAGGTGACCGGCTTGCCACCCACATACGAACCCGTCACCGGCGAATACCGCACCACGCGCGTACCGCCATCCATGCTGAACAGTTTGTTTTTGAACAGCGAATCATCGGACGTTGAAGCGGTACTGTTGTTCATCACCGCCGTCAACACCGCATGCTCGCTCCACGCTCCCCCCGCACCGGTTGCGTATGGTCTGGTTTTTACCACGACGGAACCATAATCATCAACTCGCCCGCCGGACCACGTGGCCTCTGTGTACTCAATCACAGCGCATTGCCGAATCCCATCGGCATCAGTGGTCACCAAAGTCAACCTGTCACCGCTGGCAGCCTCTTCCACACCTTCGGCATTGCGAACATATCGGTCCAGAGCCTGCACCGATGTAGCTATTTCCGTAGCCGATCTGGTGCGGATAGCATCGGCTGTGGTGGAATGCAAATATTGCACGATCGACACCGTGAACATGGTGGAAACAATGGCAAAAATAAACAATGAAACCATCATCTCCACCAAGGTAACGCCGCCTTCCCCACGAGCACGCCTACGGAGCGCACGTAATAATCGGCGATTCAGACTGAATCCAGAGTTCTTCTCTTCCATAAGCCGTCCCGCTCCTTCAGGCCCCGATCACATTCAACAGTTCATTGGTGGTATACACGGCCGTTTTGTCTGCGTCAATATTGTCCGACCAGGTGACGCCTACCACCACTCGTACCATCGGCATATACGTTTTCGCCATAAAGGTGAATCCCTTAGTAGGAATGTTGTCCTGACTCAGGATGCTGGATCGCAGCGAGGCGTCAGGAGTACCGTCAAGACCGCTAATGGACGCATGCCCGTCAATACCCAGTTTCGAAGCGGTTCTACAATCCATGGTGCCGCTTTCCCGATAGCACTTCTCAATCACGGTGTTCACCGTATATGTAGTATGTTTGGCGTCTTTGCCCGTGGTAGTGCGCACCGGCTGAATGTACTTGCTCGTATCGGCATCCGGAGTGGCCGTAGCCTCCAAATCCGAGAATTGCGAGGTGATGGCCCCCACTGCCGTGAGATTCGCATGTGCTTTCTTCACATCATCCACACCCATGCCAGGCAGCAAATCCGTGTAATAGGAGGATGGCGCAGAAGTATGATCCGCTATCTGTGCGCGCATGCGTTCGATACCATCACTACCCAAAGCAATGGCTGCTGAACGCTGCTGCTGGGCATAAGAAGTACGAATCGCAGTAATCGCGAACTGTGCGGCGGCAAGACCTGTGATGCTCAGCACCACAATCGCCACCAATACCTCAACCAATGTGAAACCCGACTCGCCACGTTTCGGCAATCGTTTGACGTTATGTATTGCAAGCCCTGTCGCGGCATCATTTACCGCCCTACGCCAGCTGTGCTCCATGAGCAGCTCCTTCATGCAGTATCACCCCATCATCGGAGGCAACAGGAAAAATCACCGCAGAAAAGGCGGTGCATGAATATCTGTACTGTATCACGATTCCCTGCCAACGTTTTCACACCCTTCCAAACACCACATGACAATTGGCGTTTCAGTCACAAAGCCGCTAAACTATGCGAGTAGTAGTGCACAACACTGCAATCGTTAGCTCACATGACCATGAACAACTGAACATTCTCAGGCCCGCAAACACCTGTGTTCGCAAAGGGCCATAAGTCATACCGTGCGTTCCGGCGCATGGTCCAGGAGGTCATTATGAGCGACGCCGGTTCGGGAAGCCGTTTCCCTTTCCTCAAGCGCAATCGAAACGACGACACGCCGAGCGATTTCTCACAGCGCATGGATTTGAACTCCCCGGTCACAGGAGAAATCAACCAGATTTTCACGCCGAGCCAGCCACGCCATGCCGCTGCACCCAGCGACGCCACTAGCGACTTTCCCGCCATGCCCACATCCACCGAAGGCATGGACGAAAACACCGAACGCGAATATGCCATGGCGCTAGCTCAAGGCATGAGCCTACCGTTCGTAGACCTCAACGAATACCAAGTAGACAAAGAAGTCATCAGCATGGTGCCGGACGACCTGTGCCGTCGCAACCAGCTGCTGCCATTGTCCATTGTCAACGGACGCATCACCGTGGCCATGGCCAACCCGAAAAACTTCGCCGCCATCGACGACGTGTCCGCCAGCACCGGCATGCCGGTCATTCCCATGGTGGCGATGCCTTCTCAGGTGAAGGACGCCATCAACCGGTACCTGCGCGCCAACGCGGAGCTGACCGAGCTGTCGCACGAAATCGCGGCGACCGCCAAGAAGGAAGTGGACCTCGAATCCGACAGCGGCGAGGACGCCTCCCCTGTGGCACGCTTCGTCAGCCTGCTCATCAACCAGGCCATCGACGACCACTGCTTCCGATATCCACATCGAACCGCAGGAAGACGGTCTGCTCGTGCGCTACCGTATCGACGGTGTGCTGCACGTGTTCCAAAAGGCGCCGAAAGCCATGACCCAAGGTGTGATCAGCCGCATCAAGGTCATGTCCGATATGGATATCGGCGAGCGCCGTAAGCCGCAGGATGGTCGTATCACCGTCAAGCACAATGGTCAGAAGGTGGATCTTCGTGTGGCCGCACTGCCGACGGTATGGGGCGAGAAGATTGTTATGCGAATCCTGAGCACGCCTTCGGGCAATCTCAAGGTGGAGGATTTGAATTTCAGCCAACGTAATTTCGACGTGTTCTCCAAGGCGTACAACCGTCCGTATGGTCTGGTGTTGGTCACCGGTCCTACCGGTTCGGGTAAGTCGACCACGTTGTATGCCACGTTGGGCGATGTGGCGAAGCCGGAAATCAACATCATCACGGTTGAGGACCCGGTGGAATTCCGTATGAGAGGCATCAATCAGGTTCAGGTGAACAACAAGGCCGGTATGACGTTCGCCGCGGCTCTGCGTTCGATCCTTCGTGCAGACCCTGATGTGGTGCTCATCGGCGAGATTCGAGATCAGGAGACCGCCAACATTGCTATTGAGGCTTCGTTGACCGGCCATTTGGTGCTTTCCACCCTGCACACCAATGATGCGCCAAGCGCGGTGACACGTTTGACGGAAATGGGTGTGGAGCCGTTCCTATTGAGCTCGTCGCTTGCTGCGGTGATGGCTCAGCGACTGGCTCGCCGCCTGTGCAAGAAGTGCAAGCGTCAGGATACTGCCACCGAGGCGGAGCTTCGGACGTTGGGTGTTCCACACATGCCAGATACCCCTCTTCCGACGATATGGCGTCCGGTAGGATGCCGAGAATGCGCCAACACCGGCTATAGCGGCCGTGTGGCCATCCAGCAGGTCATGGGCGTGGATTCAACAATGGAGGATCTTATAGCCCGTGGCGCCACGTCGATTGATATTGACAAGGCGGCGAAGGAGCAAGGCATGACCACACTTCGTAAGGACGGTTGGCAGAAGGCGCTTCAAGGCATTACCTCCGTGGAGGAAGTGCTTCGCGTGACGGTGTAGGTTCCACCTGACGTTACATGCACCTATGCACCTCTCCGCACTTATAAAACACCTATAAAACGTTCGGTTGCGTCGGCGCGTCGAAGCGCCGGCACGACCGACATTTTCAGACAGCAACCCACCTATTAAAAGGACAATGATGACCATCGAGCAAACGTGGAACAATGGCGGATATCTTTCCGGTCTCAAAGGCGTGACCATTCCCAACAACACTCCATCGTTCAATGAGGATCCCCGCAAGGGACGTCATTGGTCTTCCGACAATGCGATTCAGGCAGATGATGAAAGCCTTAAGGGCATTTTCGCTTCGCTTAATTCAATGCCGACTGTAAGCCAGCAGGATGTGCAAATTCCCGACCCGCAGCCAGTTTCACAGTCTCAACCATCCGAACAGTCTGTTGCTCAACAACAGACTACGCAAGCCATACAACAATCGCAGGAAGCGCATGTTTTTCCAACAACAAGCGACCGTCAACCAGTCGGTACCGGCAGCCTGCAGTTTGATGAGGACACTGACGCGACCCAGCAAAATCCCGCATATGAGGAGCATGGTCCGATCCAGCAGATCGATAGCAATCCACCGTCCTTCGTACCGGGTGCCACACCATTCGCTAAGCGACAGGCCGACATCGCCGAAACCGCAGCGCAGCAGATGCCTCCGACCATCACTCACATTCCGCAGGACGCAGCTTTCCAAAGGCCGCAGCCACAGCAACAGCAGATGAGTCAGCCCCAGCCGCAGACCAGGCCATTCGCGGATTTCGTAGTGCCTGAAACCAACGACGCCGACGAGGATGCCGTTCCGGAAGAACGTAAGATCAAGGCCGAGCAGGTCGAACAGACGCTGCGCACCGAACATCCGGACGCGGACGACGAATTCGTGTCGGCCATCCGCCAGCTGGTTGAGCTCAATGCGTCCGATTTGCACTTGGTAATCAACGACCCGCCAATGCTGCGCGTGGATGGCAAGCTGCGCCACGCCAAGGGATTGAGCGTGTGGACGAAGGATCACACGTACGAAGCAGTGAAAGTCATGACCAACGAATTGGAGATGGAACGTTTCAAAGATGATCTGGAACTTGATATCTCCTTCGCCATTGGCGATCTGCTGCGCTTCCGCGTGAACGTATACCGCGACCGTATGGGCGTATGCGCCGCGTTGCGTACCATTCCCACGGAAATCAAAACCGCGCAGGAACTGGGAATTGACCCGCGTATCGCCGACCTTGCGCTGTTGCCGCGTGGTCTGGTGCTTGTATGCGGCCCGACCGGTTCCGGTAAGTCGACCACACTGGCCGCAATCGTGGACAAGGCGAATGCGGAACGTGCCGACCATATCATCACCATCGAAGACCCGATCGAATTCGTGCATCAACACAAGCGTTGCGTGATGAGCCAGCGTGAAGTGGGAACCGACACCAAAAGTTTCGCGGAAGCGCTTAAACGCGCGCTTCGTGAAGATCCCGACATTATCGAAGTGGGCGAGCTTCGAGACCTCGAAACCATTTCCACCGCGTTGACCGCCGTGGAAACCGGCCACTTGGTGTTCGCACCCTGCACACGCAGGACGCCGGTTCGACCGTGGACCGTCTGATCGACGTGTACCCGGAAAATCAGCAGCAGCAGATTCGCGCGCAGGTGGCCTCCACTCTGCGCGCGGTGGTCGTGCAAACCCTGATTCCACGTGCCAGCGGGCATGGCCGCGCTCCTGCCACCGAAGTGATGATCAACACTCCGGCCGTGGCCGCGCTGATTCGCGGAGGCAAGGCGCATCAGATTCGTACCGTGCTGCAATCCGGCGAAAAGGAAGGCATGCATACGCTTGACCAAGATCTGGCGAGACTCGTCAACAAGGGCGTACATCACCTTCGAAGACGCTCTTGCCAAGGTGCAGATCCTCGAGGAATTCGAAAAACTCTGCGGCGCCCGCTCCTACCTTCAACCTCGCCGTACCCATACACCATCTTTACACCTATCATGAGCAACACAGCAGAACACCAACCATCATCCGAGCCCGACGTTTCGGCGAACCGCGCGACGAACCTTCGAAAAAGCTCTCACCTGGTTCGCCGAACACGGCTGCACTGCATTCGCTTCATCGCCTAGTGACAGT
>ENA-OQKX01000145-OQKX01000145.1-human-gut-metagenome-genome-assembly--contig:-NODE-145-length-14418-cov-2.035617_pt1 | contig 14418 bp, 18 predicted proteins | sample MGYA00242654_ERZ504810 | MGnify/ENA primary metagenome ERZ504810 (study PRJEB26092, sample SAMD00036378) | human gut metagenome | host: Homo sapiens | study: EMG produced TPA metagenomics assembly of... | reverse complement strand
CTGACACGACCTGACCTGCTGAAGTACATTGTACTGTGTATAATTGGTCATTTCCTCTGCCATATCCACATCTGTCAGTCTTGACATTGCATCCGTCATATTCTCCTCAAATGTATCGAGACTGGAATTGCATACTCCAGACGGTTTTCATACGCACCGATCTTGGAACTGCATCAGATACCATTGCAATTGCATCGTCCAATGCACTGATCGCACGGTCAGCTCCTGTCACAGTTGTGACATCCAGATCGTCGATATAAAGGGTCTCACAGGAAATTTCCTGAATGCGGACATCCATATTCTGATGCTCATTAGCTCCGATATGAAGTGTCATATTACCGATATCAGTCACATCAAAGACTGTCTTTCCTGTTGTTCCCTCTTTTGCCAGAAAACTCATGGAAAATCCATCTCTGTCCGTGATCGTCACTCTGTTTCCATCAGTTGCAACGGTTGCAGTGCTTGAGAAAATGGATGTATCTGTTGTTCCGGCAATCGCAGTTCCGGCACTAAGTTCTACTTGAACATCGGTTCCGGCTTTTCCGGCTTTTGCCGCATCATAAGTCATTGTTCCTGTTTTCGCATCTGTTGTAAGATCTGCGGTATAACCTAACGCTGCTGCAAAATCTGCCGTTGTAGTCACACCGTCCTTTCCGGAAAACGTCAAAACTAACGATGCCGAAGAACCATATCTGCTTGCCTGAAGGCCGGTAAACTTACCATCGTCCGTCTTCATCTCTGCCTCACCGACCTCTGCTGCCGCACGGATTTTCTCATAAACTTCTGCTTTTGTATCATTTTTGTCAATATCCACAGAGTATCCATTGATGGAAATTGTTCCGGACACGTCAATTGTACCTGTACTTGTAGATTCGATTCCCACATTTGTTGCATTGTCTGTTGCCTTTGTTGCGGCTGGTTGTTTAATAGTTATCTCATATTTTCCCGGGTTTACATAATCCGAAACATTCACACGGGAAACATTTGCATTATCCGTATAAACACGTGTATCCAAAGAACCATCCAACAGCGATTTTGAATTGTACTCCGTATCTTTGGAAATACGGTTGACCTCGTCCTTCAACGCCTTGATCTCGTCCTGGATTGCCTGTTTGTCCTCTAAAGAGTTCGTTCCGTTTGCTGCCTGGACAGAAAGTTCACGCATTCTCTGTAAAATAGCACTTGTCTCATTCAATGCGCCATCTGCGATCTGAAGTACAGAAGTTCCATCGGATGCATTGGAAGATGCTCTGTCTAACGCATCGATCTGTGCCTGCATCTTATTGGAAATTGCCATTCCTGCAGGATTATCCTTTGCATGATTGATCTTCAAACCGGAAGAAAGTCTCTCCATGGATTTTGTAAGATTGTTTTCTGTACGAAGCAGCTGTTTATTGGTGATCACTGCTGACATATTATTATTAATTCTCATATTTTTCCTTCCTTCTCAACTCATCTGCTTCATATATCGTCAAAATCCTCTTTTTCCCTTAGAAAAATCTACAAATTTATTTGCTTTCCAAAGCAAATCGTATTATAATTACCTCGTTATTGGACACACTAATACGGCAAATATCACTTTGTCGTATGTGGGAATACAACGAAAAAGTATCAGAACTTTTTCCAAAAAGATACAAGGAGGATATCAGAATGGCTCAGGTTAATAAATCAACCATGATTGGTGAATTACTTCAGATTGACCAGAATATTGCACCAATTCTTTTAAATATTGGTATACATTGTCTTGGATGCCCATCTTCCCAGATGGAAACAATTGAAGAGGCAGCTATGGTTCACGGAATTGATCCAGATGCTTTGTAAAAGAGATCAACGATTTCTTAGCAAAAGACCTCGCTTAGTTTTAAGCAAACATTATTCAAAAAAGGTATCGGCAAATTGCCGGTACCTTTTCTTTTTGCCCGAAGGCTTTTTGATTCGTTTATAATTCTGCCAGAGTCTTAAGCGCATTTCCCTGCAGGATCATATGATAATGTTCCCTGAAAAATGCTCCTGTTGCCGGCGTATATGGCTGCTGAGCTGCATATTCTGATAAAATATTGCAGACCTTATTGAATGTTTCCGGTGACTGATCACTCTTACTCACCAGCAGATAATAGCGGTTGGCGGTCTGACTCTTGTAAAGATCATTCGCTCCCGCATAAAAACCATTCAATATATGCGCAAGTCTTGTCACTTCATCAAGATTCTTGAAAACAAACAGCTTTGTAATGTCTACAAGTACGTTTACCGGAGTTTCTTCCTTCGCTGTTTTCTCACTGCTCTCTGCCGTCTGGGTATCCCCCTCCGGCTCCTTTGCAGCTTTCTTATGCTCTTCCTGAATCTTTCTGAATAATCCTAATATATCATCAGCGCCTGCTGCCGCTGCATTCTGCACACTGCCTGACATAGCATCTTCATACAAATCTTCCGGATCAGGATCTGAAAACCTGGAAAAACGTGTATCAAGTTCCTCCGGATATTCTACCTTCGTAATCACCAGAATAATTGTGTCCGCGGAAAGCGGGATAGCTTCAATCATAAGCGGTATATCGTCTGCTTCAAATCCAAATTCATAGGCAGCCTGCTGCATCATATCTCGAAATAGTGATTTTGCTTTCTCGGTACCATAAGCCAGTTCGCTGATCTTGAGATTGCGGGCTGCAAGATCGGCATGTGTCAAAGTACAACGAATCTGATTGTCATTGATTTTTTCAATTTTCATATGATCACATCCTTATGTCTTATGATATTAAGATAATCTGTGGATTAAGAACTGTTCATTATGTTCATAACTAGATATATCTTTTCATCGTTTAGTATAAACAAAAAAAGAAAAGATGTAAAGGAAAACGAAAATTGTTTATAACTATTTTAGGTTATCAACAAATCCCACCCACTTATCAACAATAAACACATTGAAATTCCGAAAGGCTGCTCATATAATGGCACTTACAGAAGACACACCATTTGATAAAACGGAATGTTAAGAAAGGAGGCACTGAAAGCATTTCTGATTTTCAAAATAATTCAATTCCCTGAAATCAAGGGAAAATTCACAATAATTATGAGAAGGAGACCCTCCGAAGATCAGGGTTGTCTTCTTGTCCGTCACTTGTTCTACAGTATGTCACAGATACCCTTTATGGTCGAAGATGGCGGACAACGTTTTATCAGGATCCCAGGAGAGAAGGAGTACATACGATATGAGAACGGAAGATGGATATAAGGAATTATATGCGGAGCTAAGAGGTTATGAAGAAAAAGGAGTGGACATAGTTATGGATGGATATCCGATGAGTCCATTGCAGATTGTGACAGCATATATGGCCAGAGAAGAAGGTACTTATATGAGAGATTATGTGATTGATCCGGAAGGAAGGATAGAATCATTGGTTTTTACAGATGTGAATCATAACAGACAGGCAGAGATTACCCCTTGAACTGCCGGACAGAAGTATATTTGTAAGCTGTTATAATTGATAGAAGATGGACAGACATTGAAGGTGTAACAACTTTTTGATATGTACAACTGTTGTAGATGCAATTTGTTAATGACGCAAGATGAAAATATGATATAATGAATTTCAGAATCATTATTTTATCCAGAGATGTGGAGATATTAGAAATACACACAGCAGGGCAGGAAGTAAGGAACTGTTTGTGTAGGAGAGCGCCAGAGATATAAAAAATTGCAATCAGGAGGGTTGGCATGGACAAAAGAAAAGGCAGTACCCATGCGCGAAGCAGGGGAAGAGTAAAAGGACAATCTGGACATCCGGGGAGTTCCCGGAGAAAGGGAAGACCAATGACAACAGGCAGAGGCAGAAATGGAAGGTCGGGAACACGTCATGCAAAGAAAGTGAATAGAGCGCGGAAAAGACGTAATAAAATTCTTTTCATAATGATCATCATATTATTGATCATGATTTTGGCAGCAGGCGCAGTTTTCTTTAAGAGATACGGTTCATCAAATGAGAAAGCCGATAAAGAACAATATTATGGAATAGAAAACAGTGATGATCTGGCATTGATCATTAATAATGAAGTAGTGAAAAAAGAAGAGAGTTCCGCGAAATCTTCTTCCGATTCTTCTACAGATAGTGTTATACCGGGTAAGGTTTTTGATGGACAATATTATGTAGCATATCAGGTTCTTCGTGATAAGATAAACAGCAGATTTTACTGGGATGCGAACGAACGGGTGCTTTTATATACCTTGCCGGATGGAAATGTTTCTGTAAGTGAGAACAGCAGCGAATATACAGCAGTGAACGAAACAAAAAGTGAAGATTATGTAATTCTTAAGACGGATGGAGATATCGCATATATCGCACTTCCGTTCATACAAGAGTATACGAATATGGAATATTCTGTGGAACAGGAACCAAACAGAGCAATTATCACATCAAAGTGGGGCGAGATCGAGACAGCAGAAGTGAAGAAAGACACACAGGTTCGTTATCTTGGTGGCGTTAAGAGTCCGATACTGACAGAGGTTAAAAAATCGGACAAGGTGACAGTGCTTGAAGACGAAGATGACTGGATGAAAGTTGCCACAGCGGATGGTTATGTAGGATATATTAAGACCAAATTTTTAAAGAACCAGAAAAAAGAAAAAATATCCAGAGATTTTACGGAACCGGTTTATTCAGACATGACAGAAGATCATTCGATCAATATGGCATGGCATAATGTGACGAATGTGGCAGCAAATAATGCGGTTCAGCAGGTACTTGCATCAACCAGTGGACTTACGACGATCGCACCAACCTGGTTTAGTCTTGCGGATACGGAAGGTAATATCAGTTCAATTGCAGATGCGGACTATGTGAATTATGCACATACGGCAGGACTGGAAGTGTGGGCTGTATTCCGGGATTTTCATGGTGGAACGAATTCCTATGATGAGACCTATGAGACATTGCGTTATACATCAAAAAGAGCAAAACTGGAAGATCAGGTTGTAGCTGCGGCAGTGGCAGCAGGAGTGGATGGAATTAATTTAGACTTTGAATTGATTTCTTCCAAGTGTGGTGTGCATTACGTGCAGCTTGTGAGAGAGCTGTCTGTGAAGTGCCACCAGAATAATCTTGTATTTTCAGTTGATAATTATGTGCCACAGTCATACAATTCACATTATGATCTTAAAGAGCAGGGGATTGTGGCAGATTACGTGGTGATTATGGCTTATGATGAACATACAGAAGGATCCTATGAAGCGGGATCAGTGGCATCGATCAGCTATTTGCAGGATGGAATAGAAAAAACATTGAAAAAGGTATCAGCTGATAAAGTAATTGCCGGAATTCCATTTTTTTACCAGATTATGGTTTGAGACAGCAAAGAGCCCGGAGCAACTTTCGGAAGAAGCTGGTACAGAAGCAGCATCTTATCCGAATAAAGTATCAAGTAAGGCACTGGGAATGGAAGAAGCGGCGCAGAGTGTTGTGAATGCGGGAGCAACAGCACAGTGGGATGAAAAGACACAGCAAAACTATGCAAAATGGTCTGCGGATGGCGGAACCTACCGTATCTGGCTTGAAGATGCTCAATCATTGGAAGCAAAGCTGAAGGTGATACAGGGAAATAAACTGGCAGGTGTGGCAGAATGGAGCCTGGGAAGAGAAGAAAGCAGTGTATGGAAGCTCATTTCTCAGTATGTAAATTAAATAAAAGATAAGTTAAAAAACGGCTTCTCATTGCATATAGATAGAATATGTGAAGGGAGGTCGTTTTTTTGCAAAGAAAAATCAGGTTGATGATAGGGATTCTGATTATGACAGGGCTTATCGCAGGTTGTTGGAAAGTTTCGAAAAACTTACAGAAAGAATTAAAAGAAGAAATGGAGACAATCGGAGAAGCAGAAAAGTCAGACAGGATAGTTGTTTTAGATGCAGGACATGGTGGTACTGATTCGGGGAAGGTCGGAATCAATGGAGTGAAAGAAAAAGATATCAATTTAACGATTACGAATTCTGTAAAGAAAATTTTGGAAAAAGAAAATATACAGGTAATCATGACCAGAGAAACAGATAAACAGCTTGCGCAAAGTAAAGTAGAAGACTTGAAATACAGAGTAAAGATTATGAATGAAACGTCTCCTGTATTGGCGGTCAGTATACATCAGAACAGTTATCATGAAGAAAATGTTTTCGGTGCGCAGGTCTTCTACTATCAGACATCGACGGAAGGAGAAAAAGCTGCGGGGATAATACAGGATGCTTTACAAAAGGTAAATCCGGATAATACTAAAAAGATAAAAGCAAATAATACATATTATATATTAAAAAAGACGGAAGTACCTACAGTGATCGTAGAATGTGGTTTTTTGAGTAACTATAAAGAAGCACAGAAGCTGGTTACGGAAGATTATCAGAAATCAGTAGCAGAAGCAGTGGCAGAAGGAATTTTATCTTATATAAAAGAAAATGAATAGCAGAAGAGAAACAGTTTTTTTTTAGAACAAATAATGATATAATAAAATTTATGGAAACGATTATTAGAAAAATAGATAAAAACCAAATAAACCAGGATGTAATAGAAGAAGCGGGAAATGTATTAAAACAAGGAGGTCTTGTTGCATTTCCTACGGAGACGGTTTACGGACTTGGGGCGGACGCATTGATGAGGAGGCAGCGAAAAAGACCTATGCAGCAAAAGGACGTCCATCAGATAATCCGTTGATTGTTCATATTGCAGACTATGAGGACCTGAAAAAAGTGGCGGTGAATATTCCACCGGAGACAGACGCACTGGCAGCACATTTTTGGCCAGGTCCGCTGACGATGATATTTGAAAAAAGTGAGAGTGTACCTTACGGGACAACCGGAGGATTAGATACGGTTGCAGTTCGTATGCCAAGTGATCCAATTGCAGCGGCATTGATCCGGGCAGCAGGTGGATTTGTTTCAGCACCGAGTGCGAATACATCCGGGCGTCCGAGTCCAACGACAGCAGAGCATGTGCGGGTGGATCTGGAAGGTAAGATTGATATGATCCTGGATGGAGGTGCGGTAGATATCGGATTGGAATCTACAATTCTTGACATGACGGTAGAGCCGCCGATGATTTTACGCCCGGGTGCAATTACAGCGGATATGTTTGAAGAGGTAATTGGACCGGTCAGTGTTGATGAGACATTGGTTAACAGTGAAAGCAAGCAGGCGCCGAAAGCTCCGGGAATGAAGTACCGACATTATGCACCAAAGGCGAAAATGATGATTGTGGAAGGAAATATAAGAGAAGAGATTCTTGCAATTCGTCAGCTTGCCTATGCCGCGCACAGGGAAGGAAAGGAAGTCGGAATCATTGCAACGGGGGAAACAGTTCAGTTCTATAATTATGGGATTGTGAAGAATATAGGAACCCGTGAGAATGAGAATACCATTGCAAGAAACCTCTATCGTGTGCTTCGCGAATTTGATGAAGAAGACGTTGATCTGATTTATAGTGAATCTTTTGCTATGAACGGAATAGGAAAGGCAATTATGAATCGTCTTGAAAAGGCGGCAGGACATATGCACTTGCAGGCAACAGAAATCACAAAGAAGCAGAAGTATCGCAGAGTGATTTTTGTCAGCGAGGCAGATTCGGCAGTAGGACCAATGGCGGCAGAATTACTATGTCACCAGGATCTTGAGCAAGAGTATATTATTGAATCCGGCGGACTGGTTGTGCTTTTCCCTGAACCGGTAAACCAGAAGGCAGAGGCAATTATGAAGAGCGCGCAGATGACGTTGGAAAATCATGTGTCAAAGCAGTTTGATGGCAGCAATCTACAAGGAGATACACTTGTATTGACATTGAATGAGACAATTAAGAACAAAGTTCTTTCGGATTATGAAAACGTAAAAAATGTATATACAATAAATGAATTTGTTGGAGTATCAGAAGAACTTCCAAATCCTTATGGAAAGCCCCTGACAGCGTATGGAGAATGCTTTGAGATACTCACAGGGCTTATAGATAAACTTGCAGACAAACTGAATTCATATGCAAAAGGAGAAGAATAATGTCGGATAAAAGAACAGATTATTTATCGTGGGATGAATATTTTATGGGCGTGGCAATGCTTTCCGGAATGCGATCAAAAGATCCGAATACACAGGTTGGCTGTTGTATCGTAAGTCAGGATAACAAGATTCTTTCCATGGGATATAATGGTCTTCCGATGGGATGTTCTGATGATGAATTTCCATGGGCGCGCGAAGGCGAAGATCCGTTAGAGACAAAATATGTATATACAACACATAGTGAATTGAATGCAATTTTGAATTACAATGGCGGAAGTCTTGCGGGAGCAAAACTTTACGTATCTCTTTTTCCATGCAATGAATGCGCAAAAGCAATTATTCAGGCAGGAATTAAAGAAGTTATTTATGATTGTGACAATACGCGGATACAACGGGAGTGAAGGCATCAAAACGAATGATGGATGCAGCAGGAGTGAGATATCACCAGTACCATCGAACAGGCAGAAAAATTGAATTTGAGATATAAAAAATACAGGTACGCTTGCATTGCGCTTGCGTACCTGTTTCAAAGAAGAGGGAGATAGAAGAAATGATTCGGACAATACGTGTAGAAGAAATAACAAAAAACATCAAAGAAATGTGCATTGAAGCAAATCATTTTCTGTCACCAGATATGGCAGAGGCAATGAAATGTGCCGAAAAGAATGAGGAAGCACCACTTGGAAAACAGATATTGGAACAGCTGCAAGAGAATTTGAAGATTGCAGGAGAGGATATGATTCCGATTTGTCAGGATACAGGAATGGCAGTAGTATTTCTTGAGATTGGACAGGATGTTCATCTTGAAGGAGGAGCATTGGAAGATGCGGTAAATGAAGGGGTACGTCAAGGCTATGTAGAAGGTTATCTTCGTAAATCAGTTGTTGGAGATCCGTTGATCCGTGAGAATACAAAGGATAACACTCCGGCAGTTCTGCATACAAGAATTGTAGATGGAGACCAGGTAAAGATAAAAGTAGCACCGAAAGGTTTCGGAAGCGAGAATATGAGTCGTGTATTTATGTTGAAACCGGCAGAAGGAATCGAAGGTGTAAAAGATGCGGTTCTTACAGCGGTAAAAGATGCCGGACCGAATGCATGCCCGCCAATGGTGGTTGGTGTTGGAATTGGTGGTACATTTGAAAAATGTGCTTTGATGGCCAAAGAAGCTCTGACACGTGAAGTTGGATCACATTCAGAAATTGAATACGTAAAAGAGTTGGAAGAAGAGCTCCTTACAAAAATAAATAGCCTTGGTATCGGACCTGGTGGACTTGGAGGGACAACAACAGCACTTGCGGTGAATATTAATACTTATCCAACACATATCGCGGGACTTCCGGTGGCGGTTAATATTTGCTGTCATGTAAATCGTCATGTGATCCGTACAATTTAATTCAACAAGCTAAGTGAAAGAGGAAAGTAAAATGGACAAGCATATAACAGTACCAATGAAGAAAGAGACCGTGGCAACACTGAAGGCAGGAGACTATGTTTATCTTACAGGAACGGTCTATACAGCAAGAGATGCGGCGCATAAAAGAATGTATGAGATTTTACAGGAAGGTGGGGAACTTCCAATTGATATTCAAGGTCAGGTGATTTATTACATGGGACCATCACCGGCAAGAGAAGGACGCCCAATTGGCTCGGCAGGACCGACGACAGCAAGCAGAATGGATAAATACGCACCTCAGCTACCTGGACCTTGGACTTGGCGCTATGATAGGAAAAGGAAAAGAAATCAGGCGGTAATTGATGCAATTGTAACGCAATGGTTCAGTATATTTTGCGGCTGTTGGTGGAGCTGGGGCGCTTCTTTCAAAATGTATCACATCTTCAGAAGTGGTAGCGTATGACGATCTTGGGACAGAAGCGATCAGAAAACTGACAGTTGAAAATTTCCGGTTATTGTAGTAATAGATAAAGACGGGAATAATCGTTTATGAAACAGCAATTAAGGATTATTGCAGGATGGAGGAGAATGCATGAGAAGAATTCTACTGATGGTATTGCGGAATCTTTTGATCGTGCCGGGGGGATGGATTAAACTCTGCTATCGGGCTTCCCATGTGGATAAATATACAGAAGAAGATAATTATGAATTTTTGCGCTGGATTGTTTTTCGTGCAAATAAAGGCGGAAATGTAACAATCGATGTACATGGGCAGGAGAATATTCCAAAGCAGGACGGATTTATGTTTTTCCAAATCATCAAGGCTTGATGATGATTGGCAATGTTGAAGCGTGTACGCACCTTTTTCTAGTTGTAGCTAAGAAGAAGTGAAAACGTCGTTTTAAACAGGTATTTAAAATCATGAAAGCATTTATGATTGATCGTGAGGATGTCCGTCAGGCAATGAAAACCATTACAAGTGTAACAAAAGAAGTTGTATCAGGGAGAAATTATCTTATCTTCCCAGAAGGAACGCGTTCAAAAAATGGAAATAATGTCGGTCTTTTAAAGGGGGAAGCTTTAAAGCAGCAACCAAAGCAAAGTGTCCGATTATTCCGGTAGCACTTGTTGATTCTTTTAAACCGTTTGATACAAACAGTACCCGACCGGTGACGGTGCAGGTGCATTTTCTGAAACCGATGCTTTATGAAGATTATAAAGATATGAAGACTGTGGAAATTGCTGCTGCAGTAGAACAGCAGATCCAGGAAACAATCAATAAGAACCTGACGAAAGAAAAGGTAGAAGAGAAATGCTAAAGGAATGCTTGGATCAAGTTAGAAAAACAGCCCCTGTGGTGCATAACATAACAAATTATGTAACAGTGAATGATGTTGCGAATGTGATTCTTGCATGTGGTGGCAGTCCAATTATGTCAGATGAGCCGGAAGATGTAGCGGACATTACATCTATATGTGGAGGGCTGAACATTAATTTGGGAACATTACATAAAACGAGTATTGAGGGAATGATTAAAGCCGGGCATCGCTCTAATGAACTGGGACATCCGGTATTATTGGATCCGGTGGGAGCAGGAGCAAGCAGGTTTAGGACGGAGACGGCATTAAAATTAATAAAAGAGATAAAGTTTTCTGTGATTCGGGGCAATGTTTCAGAAATTAAGACGCTGGCTTATGGAAGCGGAAGTACAAAAGGTGTAGATGCTGATCTTACAGAAGCTGTTAATGAAAGAAATTTGCAACAGAGCATACCGTTTATTAAAGGTTTTGCGAAAAAGAAAGAAGCAATTGTTATAATTACAGGAGCAATAGATCTTGTGACAGATGGCGAGAAATGTTATGTAATTAGAAATGGACGTTCAGAAATGGGAAGAATAACTGGCACGGGATGTCAGTTATCCGGTATTACGCAGCTTTTTGGCGGCAAATCCGGAAAGAAAACTGGAAGCTGCTGTGGCAGCGGTTTGTATGATGGGCGTTGCCGGTGAAATAGCATGGACGAAAATGCAGGAAGGTGATGGTAACGCTACATATAGAAATAGAATTATTGATGCCATCTATAATATGACAGGAGAAAAACTGGAGAAAGGGGCTAAGTAATGAGCTTTACTTAAGGAACAATTAAGGGAACAGATGTTGCTGTAATGCTGTTACGGACAGACATTGGCTGAATGGGCAGACGCTTTATGAACAGGTTGAGGAAGCGCTGAAAGGTGGCGCTACCTTTATTCAGTTACGTGAAAAAGATTTGACAGAAGAAGAGTTTTTTAGAAGAGGCAAAAAAGATACAACAGTTATGCAAAAAATATAGAGTTCCATTCATAATTAATGATAATGTGAAGCTTGCGAAGGAAATTGATGCGGATGGAGTGCATGTTGGGCAAAGCGATATGGAAGCGCTTGATGTAAGAGCGCAGCTGGGAGAAGATAAAATCATAGGCGTCTCTGCACGGACAGTAGAGCAGGCTTTATTAGCCGAAAAGCACGGGGCAGATTATCTGGGGGTTGGAGCGGTGTTTCAAACAGGAACAAAAACAGACGCACGGGAAGTAGAACACAGTGTGTTGAAGGAAATCTGTACTAAAGTTGATATTCCGGTTGTTGCTATAGGAGGAATTACACAAGATAATGTAAAAGAGCTTTCGGGTAGTGGGATTAATGGTGTTGCAGTGATCAGTGCAATCTTTGCCCAAAAGGATATTGAAACAGCAACTGCGAAGCTGAAAAGCTGCGTAGAACAGATGATTTAAAAATTTGTTAAAAAAATAAAAAAGTGATTGACAAGATGACAGTGTATTGCTATAATAAATTTCGCACTGTTGGTGCACACAATTGAACAAAGCTATAGATTCTATAGTAGAATTCAGTGTACGGAGAAATACTCAAGAGGCTGAAGAGGCGCCCCTGCTAAGGGTGTAGGTCGGGCAACCGGCGCGAGGGTTCAAATCCCTCTTTCTCCGCTGACTAGAAATGCTACGGACTTTCGGGTTCGTAGCATTTTCAGTTTATACAAATAAATAGAAGTCAGAATGGAAATAAGTATGAAAGAAAAGATTAAAGCACTGCTGACGGATTCCATGTGGAGTATTGCAGGATTAATGTTAATGAACGTTGTTGTTCAGTTTTTAGTTTATCCGGTGTGGAACAACCACCTTGGCAGTGAAGAATACGGAAACATTTTATATCTGATATCAATTATGAACATTATCGCTATTTCTGTCGGCAGTGCATGTAATTATGCCCGGATGACAGAGAGCGCGACAAAGGATACATGGAATATCAATTACAATATCATTCTTATGGCATCCTCTGTAATCGTGATTCCGGTAATGCTCATCATTGTAAAGTTCTGCGGCGTTCCGATGACAGTGACTGAAGCGGTTACATTTTTAATTCTTACGATTCTTACAATGTGGCGCTTTTATGCGGATGTGGAGTACAGGCTGCATCTGAATTACAAAGGTTACTTTTTATATTACCTTTTTATTAGTATCGGATATTTAATCGGTATTGTGTTATTTAAAGTAACCGGTATGTGGGCATTGGCATTAATTCCGGGAGAAATCGCAGGACTCATAATGGTTTTTGCCAAAGGTTCTGTTTTCAAAAAGGATACGGAATTTTCAAAAGAATCATTTAAAGAAGTTTTTAAAGTTGTTATCGTTTTAATTATCACAGATATCATTTCCAATATCGTATTTAACGGTGACAGACTGGTTTTAAAAATATTTATTGACGGAACAGCGGTAACGGTATATTATATCGCATCGCTGTTGGGAAAGACGGTTTCATTGATTTCAACACCGCTTAACAGTGTTATTATCGGTTACCTTGCAAAATACAAGGGAAATTTGAATTTGAAATTTATGAATCTGGTGACTGTATTTTCGCTGGCAGCAGTTGTGATTGGAACGCTGCTTTGTACGATTGCCTCACATATTCTGATATATATTTTATATCCACAGAATTATCATGAAGTGAAGCAGTTTTTTATTATTGCAAATATGGCACAGGTCTTTTATTTTGTCACAAATGTAATTACAGTCATTCTGCTTCGCTTTTCAAAAGCGAGGTATCAGCTGTATATTAATGTAGTATATGCAGCAGCATTCTGCGCAATCTGTATTCCGGTAACGCTTTACCTTGCAGATATGTGGGCATTCTGTATTGCATTACTGGTTGTATGTATTTTAAGAATGGCAGTGTCTTTGTTCTTAGGATATAAAGATGCGCTGGCACAAAGTCAGAAATAAGGGGTACGAAAAGATGAAAAGAGAAGAATTGCATAAGCTGTTATTTGAAACATTATGTATTATTGATGACATTTGTAAAAAAGAAAATGTCCGGTGGTTTCTGGATTCCGGCACGGAGCTTGGTTCATTAAGAGAACAGGATATTATTCCGTGGGATGATGACATGGATATTAAGGTATTTCGTGAAGATTATCCGGCATTTTGTGAGGCAATGAGAAAGCACCTGCCGGAATACCTGCACTTTATTGAACCGCAGGATTACAGCCCTGCATTTTACGATTTTATTCCAAGAATCTATGATGAGCGGTATCCGTTAAGGGAAGAAACGGCAGAGGACCGCTACTATAAGAATTATCAGAACCGAATCGGAATCGATGTTTTATTTTTGATGTTGCGCCGGACAGTGAATTTAAAAGAAAAATGATGAAATTCCGGTATAAGGTCATTTACGGACTGGGCATGTCAAAACGTTACCAGTTAAAAGATGAGAAATATACCGGACTACAAAAATTACAGGTTGGCGTACTCCGCTTTTTAGGAAAATTTACAACGACACCGAAAGTCTGTAAAATGTGGGAGAAGGCGTCTTCTAAATATCAGGGACAGAAAACGGGCTGGTCTTATGCCTGCAACAATGCAATTGATGAAACGTGTTTTTATCGTTCGGATTTGTATGAGGACACAGATTACGGTATCATTAAAGGAAGAAAGTTCCCGGTACCGGCAGGCTATGATGA
>ENA-OQKX01000144-OQKX01000144.1-human-gut-metagenome-genome-assembly--contig:-NODE-144-length-14426-cov-2.986572_pt1 | contig 14426 bp, 15 predicted proteins | sample MGYA00242654_ERZ504810 | MGnify/ENA primary metagenome ERZ504810 (study PRJEB26092, sample SAMD00036378) | human gut metagenome | host: Homo sapiens | study: EMG produced TPA metagenomics assembly of... | reverse complement strand
CAGTGACGGTCACACACAGACGTATATTCCAAAGAAACACAGAGAATATGCACAGCAGTTGGCATACAAAAGATTCTTAATTGGAAAAACAGACAGAGTGTAAAAAAGAACTGTATGCATTTAGAACTTTATCAACGACATGCAGTTGGTGAAAATAAAAAGTCGGACAGGTTTCTTTCAGAAGATCCGGCGTATCAGGAATTGCTCTGTCCATTCTATCAGATGGTTACGCAGGAAGAACTTATATGGAGTGATACTTCCTATCCTAAAAATCCCAATTATCCCGAACAATTGAAGTATAAAAGCTGTAAAAATGAATATGTACGATCCAAGTCAGAAGCATTGATTGCAATGAATTTGTATATGGAAAAAATTGCATACCGTTATGAGTGCGAATTAAAAATCGGGAAGGCAGTGTTTTATCCGGATTTTACAATTCTTCATCCGCTGACAGGAAAAGAAATTTACTGGGAACATTTTGGGAAGATGGACTTGCCTGAATATGCAAAGAATGCCGCGGATAAGTTACATATGTATGCGAGAAATGGCATATATCCGGGAGATCGGCTGATTACAACATATGAGACTATGGAGCAGCCGCTGGATACAGCAATTGTGCAAAAGTTAATTACTTATCATTTTAAATAATTCTGAAAGGCAGGAAAATGAGAGTATTTTGCTCTGGAAATTTATATACAGGGTATGTTGATAAACAAATAAGTATCATCTGATAAAGATTTTGTGGCGGTATTAAAAGGTGGGACATATGCAAAAAAAGGCGAGGAAACCTCCCACAGAAATCCCAAAGTAGGACATATGCCAAAAAAGGCAAGGAAACCTCCCACAGAAATCCGAAAGCAGGACATATGCAAAAAAAGGCGAGGAAACCTCCCACAGAAATCCGAAAGCAGGACATATGCAAAAAAAGGCGAGGAAACCTCCCACAGAAATCCAGAAACGGGACATAATCAGAAAGAAAATCTGCATATGTCCCAACAAAAGGAAAATGTGGGACATAGTCAAAAGAAAATCTGCATATGTCCCAACAAAAGGAAAATGTGGGACATAGTTGAAAGAAAAAGCTCCATATGTCCCACATCCTATTTAAGTTTACCTGAAATAAAATTTGAATAAAGTTTGTCAGGTTAGGGTGTGAGCTTTTCAATTTTTTTGTGATGGTCAATAAATCAGCCACCATTTTTACAAGGTTTAATCAAACTCAAGTTCTTCATCTGCAGATTCTGAAACAGACGTTTTGTGAATATACCGGTTCATTAAATTTTTCGGAACAGAGATGTCTTCTTTTATCAGTAAATCCAGTCATACAGGGGACGTATGATATAAAAAGTCTTGCGACCTTCCAATAAAGACTGCGGACCTAATGGGTCAGCAGTTCTTCATAAATCCCCTTTGTCTGGGTATCGTCTACACCGCCCATATAGTAAGTTTTCCCATTTGCGGAAAATTGGAGAAACGCATCATTTTCTGGATTTAAGAAAACATTGACATCCTCCCCTCCGGAGATGGTAAATGTGCCTTTTTCCAATGTATCCATGCTGGTGCCGTATGTTCTGGTCCAGTCCGGCAGATCACTTGCGGTAAGAAGTGTGGGATCTTTGATTTCACTAAGCGGAATCTGATAATCTGTTTTCAGATGCTGTGCGCATAGTGTGTGGTTTTGGATCACCAGATCAATGGGAGTAAATTCCTCCTGAATCAGCCATATGCATAACAGAGGGCAGGAAAGCATCATAATGGCACTGAAAATAGTAAGTCCTTTTCCGAGGGATGTGGCCATATTTACCGTTGTCCCGATGCCGACGCGCTGTTCTACCATCGTATGGGGATCGGACGGATTGTAGTAGAGGATGCCGCCGATCCAGTTTCTGTCATCATTTTCATCGCTGGTCAGATTCCGTTTCTGTGCATAGCTTCGGTCAATTTTTTTCAGCTTTATCATGCAGAAAATGCACAGCAGGAGTAAAAGCAGTGTATAAACAATCATGCCGGCGATGGAACATATTCCCATGTGTCTGGCAGACAGGGTAAGGATCTCCAGAAACAGGATCAGTGCCGTGTTCAGCCAGCAGGAGATCAGCCAGAAGTTCTTCCAGCGGTTTTTCTTTGCGCGTGCATAATTGATATTCACGTCACTGTCCGTACTGATGACGGAAACCGGCTGGCGGTCTATCCATACAGCTGCAAGCCAGAAGACCAGCCCGCAGGAGGCACCGATCAGACAGGAAATCCCAAGCCCGCTGGACTTTGGAAGCAGCAACAGGGCACTTGCGATACTGATGATATTTGGCAGGAAAAACGGGAGAAACCGGACTTTTCTTACGGAGCCAGCCTGTTTTAATTCCACATAATGTTCCGGCTGCCGGTCTTCGTACAGATGGTTTTGCGTTTTCCATGTTTTCAACCGGTGATTCGCACGCATGATCGGCAGGGAAAGCAGAAAAATCGCTGCCAGAAGCCAGAACATCCAGATGGTAAGCTGAATGGACATATGGGAGGTCAGCAGACTTACAAATGGAACAATCGCAAGGAGAATGGAGTAGTAACGCATTTCCTTTTTAAATTTTTGCCGGATGTCTGCGACGGTGGCATCTTTTATCCATTCTTTTTTCATGTTTACGGCAAACAGGCGTCCGTTCTCATACTTGTTTTGTGTGGAAAACAAAAACAGCATGATAAAGACGATCGGATACATGGTTGCAAAAAAGATAATATTCATAATCATAACAATCACCCCTTATAGATGCGTTTGCATAAGTCGAAAAATTCTGTCTGCGTCATGCCGCTTACTTTCGCTTCGGAAATGATCTGGCGCAGCAGTTCCTGGGATTTTTCCGACAATTCTTTATTCGTTTCAAATTCCTGCCGCACGCGGGCACCGCTTCTGCGGTCGGTGTAGATGTAGCCCTCCTGTTTTAAGAGGGTGTAGGCTTTGCTGACGGTCATGGAGTTGATACCGATCTCCTCTGCCAGTGCCCGCACGGTGGGAAGTTGTTCGCCCGGAGCAAGCCGCCCGTCCGAAATGCCGAGCACGATCTGATTGCGGATCTGCTGGTAGATCGGAATCTCGGAGGCATCATTGATGGAAATTACCATGTTTTCTCCTTCCGTAAATATCATACAATATTTTGTATTAGTTACAATAATACAAACAATACAAAATGTCAAGTAAAACAAGAAGGAATCTCAGGCATTGAAAAATAAATAAGAAAGTGCATAATAGGTTATAGAAGGAAGGGAAATTATTCTATGAAAAAATCAATGATCTATCGTGTATTGATCTATATTGCAGGATTATTAATCCTGGCGATGGAATCGTACAGGCGATTGCGGATTGTATTCACAGAAGTGTCGGATTTACGAAGAACTGTTTTGATGTGCTCAACGTGACAATTACGATTGTGATCAGTCTGGTCTGCACCGGGCGGCTGCATGGGATCGGGATCGGAACGGTGCTTGCCGTGATCCTTGTAGGGCGTACGATTGCGGTCTTTAATCATTTTACAAAGGAAAAACTGACGGCACTTGCCGGAATCGAGGAGTAAACAGGCGGTTACTTTTCCAGTGGAATTACTGCAAACGGGGAGCGTTCCTTGTTGTAGGTATGCAGTAAATCATCTGGAAAATTTCAAACCGCAATCTACATAATCAATTCTAAAAATATTCGTTTTCTATATAGTATAAAATAATCAGGAAATTCTCAGGAGAATAATTATTCAATCAATTTCATTTCAGTTTTCGTGAGCTCAAGTCAGGGCATATTTCAAGCGTGGTGGTGACGAAAATAAGACTATACTATTGAATCAGAAACATCTGATACCCATCTTGTACTATCTTTTTTGGTCAGTCAGTTGTTATATATAGTTTTTGATTGTGTGCTGTTTAAACTGACACCTGTGGATGTCGAAGCAAAAATCGTATGATGTTTATAAGCAGGCAATTATGGATGCATTTGCCTAGAATATTGCGAAGAATAATATAATACTTTACACAGAGATTTTAATTTTCTGAAATGAACACGAGTACAAATATTACAAATAGTAAAAATGACACAAAAAAATAATTGGAAATATGACACTACAGACAAAAATGCAAAAGAATATTGACATTAACAAGAACAGGTAATATATTTAATTTACAAGATAAATGTACACGTGTACAACACGACACAGCAAGAATAGTTGAAGGTTATTTGCTTGACGAAGCAGAATAATTGGACATATTTCAGAATGGAGGATATATGAATAAGTTTAAAAAGTTTATGGCATTGGGATTGGCGGCAATGATGGTTACATCACTTGTAGCCTGTGGTGGATCAACAGGTAATGCAAAAAATAAGAAATCAGATTCATCAAAAGGGACAACAGTTACTTTCTGGAATAGCTTTACCGGAGCTGATGGAGATATGCTGGTAAAGATGGTTGATAAATTCAATAAGGAAAATACTGATGGAATCAAAGTAAAGATGGATATTTCATCAGATTTTGACAGCCAGTTATCAACAGCATTTGCAGCTGGCGAAGGGCCAACAATGATTCTTAGCTCAAGTGCTTACAGATTTACATATGGGGACTATTTGCAGGATGTTAGTGATGTGTTTGATAAGACAGATTTGAATAAGGATGATTTTATTCAGTCATATTTGGATTATTGTTCTGATGGTGATAAAACATATTTCGTCCCATTCCAGGTAGTTGGATACTATATGTACTGGAACAAAGATCTGTTTAAAAAGGCTGGTCTTGACCCTGAGACACCTCCTACATCATGGGATGAGTGGCAGCAGGATGCAGCAAAGATTTCTGATTCAACCAAAAATATTTACGGCTCAGGAATTTCTTATGATTATGCCTACCAAATTGCACACATTATGCAGAGATTTGGGGGATTGGCTGTTACTGATGATAATGGAACGTGGAAGGCTAATTTTGAAAATAATGCGGGATATGAGAATTTCCTTAACATGTACAAAGATATGGTGGACGATGGCGATAATCCTCTTGAAGCAGATACGGATTCAATGATGAGTGCTGGACAGGTTGGAATTACTGTTGGAGGTCCTTGGGTAACAGCAGGACTTGACACTGCCGGGGTGGATTATGGTATCGGGCTTATTCCACAGGGCGATGCAGGAGATATGAATTCTGTTGAGGTTATTGGATTTGGTATTACAACAGCAGCAAGTGATGCCGAAAAAGAAGCTGCTTATAAATTCATCAAGTGGTGGAATACCCAGGATAAAGATGGAAGCAGTCCTGCTTTAGAGTGGTCTCTTCAGAATGGATTCCCGGCATATACATATTCAGTTCAAAATAACAAAGAATATAAGGCTAATAAGAAACTGAGCGCCATGTCGGCAGCTAATCCGGAAGCTCCTACAGATTTTATAGTTGATTCAAACTTCCCTGGCATTAATTCTGTATTATCAGATGTTATTCCAGAGATGATCAACTCAGTGGCATTTGGTAATTCATCGGTTGAAGATGCGTTAGCAAAAGCTCAGAAATCGACCCAGAAGATAGTTGATAAATACAACAAATAGCAGGAAACATAAATAGCAAAAGAAGGGGCGGCTTTAATAAAAGGTCGCCCTTTCAATAGAAAGGTTGAAGTAATAGATGGAAAAAATAAGAAAGTATTGGAATAGACCATCCAGAAGTGCATATGTTTTTATCGCTCCTTCAATAATTTTATTGATATTATTCAATATAATTCCCTTAATTATGGCATTTGGTTTAAGCTTTTTTGATGTCCCTATTACGATGAATCATGCTACATTCGTAGGATGGGATAATTTTGTAGAAGCATTTCATGATCCACGCTTTATAAACAGTTTAAAGGTTACTGCGATTTTTACAGGCATTGAGGTACCTGTGCAAGTATTAGGGGCCTTGGTAATAGCAGCATTTATTAGCAAAAATAATAAGAGAAATAAGTTTTTACGTGCAGTGTACTTTCTCCCTGTTATTTGTTCTGCAACTGTAATAGGTATTATGTGGAGAATGATTTTACATTCAAATATAGGCTTTATAACGGCTGCTTTACAGTCAATGGGATTAGGAAAAATTAATTTTATGAATACTCCGGGACTTACAATATTTGTAATCTCGTTTATATCAATATGGAGAAGCTTTGGTATTTCGACAATAATATATGTTACTGCAATCCAGCAGGTATCACCTTCATTATTTGAAGCAGCTCAAATGGATGGGGCGGGAAAAATTCTTCAGTTTTTACATATAACAGTTCCTTCCATACGGCCTACATTCTGGTATATCATGATGACCAGATTTGCAGGTGCTCTTCAGATTTTTGATATCATATATGTAACGACAAACGGTGGACCAAATTATACTACAGAGTCAACTGTTAGTTATATATATTCAAGAGCGTTTTCATCAAATTCAAGCATGGGATATGCATCGGCAATGTCGGTAGTACTTTTCATTATTATTATGTTCATTACTGTCTTGATGTATAGAAGAATGGTAAAGGAGGACTAACGGTATGAAAAAGAAAAAGACGATAAGTATTGGGAAAGTATTCTTTAATGTACCGGTTGCTTTGATATTGATCATAATTGCTTTGCTGGTTTTAGTGCCGGTCATTTGGATGACATTTAGTGCTTTCAAGACAGAAAGAGAGATCATTTCATGGCCACCTACATTTATTCCTAAAACATTTACACTTGAAAACTTTGTGGACGTGCAGGGGCGAATTAACATTATTCGTTATATCGCAAACTCTGTAATATATGCAGGTGTAACAACTGCTTTAGCTGTTGTCGTAAATAGTATGGCTGGATATGCATATGCATTTTATGAATTTAAAGGTAAAACAGGAACATTTTTGATGACATTGGCAACAATGATGGTTCCTTTTCAGGTAATTATGGTTCCGTTATTCCTTGTTGTATACAAGATGGGAATGTATGACACTTATTGGGGACTTATAATTCCGAGAGTGGCAGTTGCTGGATCAATATTTATGATGAGAGCTGCGTTTACGGGGATACCGAAAGAAATGGCAGAGGCAGCCAGAATTGATGGCCTGTCGGAATTTGGAATATTCTGGAAAATTATGCTTCCGCAGGTAAAACCAGCGGTAATAACATTGGTTATTTTAAGTGTTAATGGCTCTTGGAATGATCTGTTATGGCCGATGATTGTTACAAGCAGTACAGAAATGAGAACACTTGCAAATGGATTAGCATTATTTATAGGACAAAATACTATTGAATATGGTGCTGCTTTTGCAGGAGCACTTGTTTCATTACTGCCGATGTTTGTACTTTATATGTTTGGACAGAAGTACTTTGTTGAAGGCATGAGCAGTGGTGGATTAAAAGGATAGGAGTTGAGGAAGATGGAAACTACAAAAGTAGTATGTAATAAAGAATTTCAAATTGACAGAGTAGATTCTAGATTGTTTGGCTCTTTTCTTGAGCATATGGGAAGAGTCATATATTCTGGAATATATGAACCTGACAACAAGAATGCTGATGAAGACGGCTTTAGGCAGGATGTGATTGATCGCGTAAAAGAAATGAATGTAACAACAGTACGTTATCCAGGTGGTAATTTTGTTTCTGCATACCATTGGGAGGATGGTGTTGGGGCTAAAGAAAAGAGACCGCATAAACTTGATCTTGCATGGAGGTCAATTGAAACAAATGAATTCGGTACAAATGAGTTTATGAAATGGGCAAAAAAAACAAATGTTAATCCTATTTTTACGGTAAATTTAGGAACACGGGGTGTTGAAGATGCTGCACATTATCTTGAATACTGTAATTTTCCTAGCGGAACACAGTATAGTGACATGCGTAAATCTCACGGTGTAGATGAGCCATACGGATAAAAATGTGGTGTTTGGGGAATGAGATGGACGGAAGCTGGCAGATAGGACACAAATCAGCGGAAGAGTATGGAAAGATTGCGGCTGAGACCGGAAAGGTTATGAAGTTGATAGATCCTGATATTGAACTGATTGTATGCGGAAGTTCTCTGTCAAGTATGGATACATATCCTGAGTGGGATATGGAAGTATTGGATAAAACTTATGATGTTGCAGATTATCTGGCACTGCATCAGTATTATAGCAGGACAGGAAAAGGGAACAAAAACTTTTCTGGCACAATCGGTTGATATGGAAGAGTATATTCATACTATTAGATCTGTTGCACAGGTTATCAAGCAAAAAAAACGTTCTAAAAAAGATATGAAGTTTAGCGTTGATGAGTGGGGCGTATGGGCTGTGCCAAGCAATACTGTAAATAATGAAATTGATGAGAAACCATGGCAGATAGCACCCGCAATCAGTGAACAGATTTACACCCTTGAAGATGCGTTATTGTTTGCAGAGATGCAGATGGTAATAATTAGAAATGCAGATGCAATTAAAATCGCATGCCAGTCACTTCTTACTAATATAAGTGCATGTATTATGACAGAAAAGGTGGGGGCATTGGTTACAGACTATATATTATCCATTTTATTATTTCGCAAATTACGCTAAGGGGATAGTTTTAAATGTCTCGAGTACTGGGCCAGTATATGACTGTAAAGAATTTAACAATGTGCCTTATGTAGATTCTATTGTTGTATGGAATGATGAGGATGGAGAGTTAGTCTTTTTTGCAGTAAATCGTGATGAAGATAATAAACAGAAAGTGTCACTTCAATTGTCGGATTTTAAAGTAGATAGTGTAATCGAAAGTATCGGAATGACAGCAGCAGATAAAAAAATGACAAATCAATTTCAGCATGATGCTGTTAAACCGGAAACAGTTGACAATGTGAAACTGGGCAATGGGGAGGCGAAAGTAGTATTAAAACCATTATCATTTAATGTGGTTAGATTAAGAATAAATCAGTAACAGGAATATATAGTGAATCCTGAGAAAATCGTGAGTTCATTGATGATAACAGGCGATTATGGTATACTCTGACTAGAAATATACGGGGGTACGGATATGGCAATTACAGTAAATCAGATAGCAGAGCAGTGTGGTGTTTCCAGAACGACAGTTCTTAGAGCATTAAATGGTGGAAGTGTGTCAAAGGACACTAAGGAACGAATATTGCAGGTTGCTAAAGATAATAATTATCGCCCGAATCTTCTGGCTAGGAGCTTAAATCATGGAAGAACAATGTCACTTGGGGTTGTAACAATCAATATCGAAAACATGTACTTTGTACAATCATTAAATACTATTAATAAAGAGGCTGATAAAAGAGGATATTTTACTAATATAGTAGTTTGTGATGATAGCCTTGAATGGGAGAAAAAACTTATTCAGGGTTTGGCTGAACGTCAAATGGAAGGGATATTGATTAACCCAATAAACAAAGGAAAAGAATTTGAAGATTTTCTCTTATCACTGCATGTTCCGGTAGTATGTATTGGCAATCAGGTATCAGAAAAGATTACAACTGTGCAGGTAAATGAAATGGTTGCGACCATGGATGCGGTAAAACATATTGTATCAAAGGGCTATGAGAAGATTCTGTTTATCTGTCCTCCGCTTGAGATGAAAGAAGTGAAAAATACTTATACGCATGAGCAGAGAGAATTGGGATTTAGAAATGCTATGGGGATGTATCCAGATGTAAATATGCATGTAATTGGAAAAAATGAATTTTTACAAGAAGTGCAAACAGTTTGCAAAAATAATCTGGATAAAAGAACCGCTTTTCTTTGTTCAGGAGACAGCTATGCATTGATGATAATGCAATGGGCTGCTAAGGAAGGCTATGAAATTCCAAAAGATTTTGGATTAATGGGATTTGATGATATCAGTGTTTTACAATATATTTCTCCAAAACTTACAACGGTTTCGACAAATGTTGAGGGAGTTGCATCTACTGCGGTAGTGGAACTTATCCAACAGATAGAATCAGAAGTATATTCGCCTAAGTCTATATATTTGAATCACAAAATATTAGATAGAGATACATTATAATTACCGTATTCATATTTCCTGTGCGAATAAAGGAGATATGAATATGAATAAGAACAATTATATAGAAACTGAGTACAATAAACCATTTATTAGACAGCGTGCAGATCCATATGTGTATAGGCATTCGGATGGAAGCTATTATTTTACAGCTTCCGTGCCGGAGTATGACAGAATAGTATTGCGACGGAGTAATACTTTAAACGGGTTAAGAGAGTCAGATGAAGTAACTATATGGAAAAAGCATGATAAGGGAATCATGAGCGTGCATATTTGGGCACCAGAGATTCATTATCTAGACAATAAATGGTTTATTTATTATGCAGGAGGAGATATTGATGATATATGGGCTATAAGACCATATGTGTTAGTGTGTGAAGGACAGAATCCGTTAAATGATCCGTGGAAAGAACTTGGAATGGTAAAGGCAACTGATGCTTTTTCTTTCAATGATTTTTCATTGGATATGACGGTGTTTGAAAACAAAGGTAAGAGATATTGTGTATGGGCTGAGAAAGTAAATATCGGTAAGAAAATATCTAACTTGTATATTGCAGAGATGAAGTCTCCTACAGAACTTGCTACAGCGCAAGTACTTTTATCCTCTCCTGATTATGAATGGGAAAGGGTTGGTTTTTGGGTAAATGAAGGACCGGCAGTAATCAAACATAATGGAAAGATTTTCTTGACATATTCAGCAAGTGAAACGGGAGAATGCTATTGTATGGGAATGCTGAGCATTGGCGAAAATGAAGAGATTTTGAATCCTCGTGCTTGGAAGAAGGAATGTAATCCTGTTTTGAAAACTGATGTTGATAAGCAAATATATGGACCAGGACATAATTCGTTTGTAAAAGATGAAACAGGTAATGATGTAATGATTTATCATGCCAGACAGTATGATGAAATTATAGGTGATCCGTTGTATGATCACAATCGTCATGTTTATCGGATGAAAATAAAATGGAATTCAAGAGCTGAACCCGTTTTAACTATGGCAATAACTTTTAACATGATTTTCAGAAAGAATAAGGAGGAGCCACTAAAACAAGCAAATATAAAAACAGACCGCCTAAGTGAAAAAATCAAAGCGGCTAAATTTCCATACCGAAAATACATCGAAGATCTGGAAATGAATCTTCTCCCGGAAGGAATGCGAAAATGCCTACCGGAGCTGTGTACGCTGGATTTTATCAGAGAAGGAAAAAACATCATTATGACCGGCAATCCGGGAACCTGGAAAACGCACACGGCTATCGGACTTGGAATAAAGGCCTGTGAACAGGGCTATCGTGTCCTGTATACAACAATTCCTTATCTGGTAATAGAACTAAAAGAAAGTAATAGCAAGCAAAAACTCCGCACATATCAGAAACGCTTTGAAAAATACGATCTGATCATAGCTGATGAGCTTGGTTACATATCTTTTGATCGGGAAGCTGCTGATTTGTTATTCACAGTCCTTTCATTAAGGGCATCCCAGAAATCAACCATTATTACTTCAAACCTTACATTTGAGAGATGGGACGAAATCTTCGGAGATGCCGCCATTACAAGTGCAGTCGTTGATAGGCTTACATACAAAGCTTATCTGATTGATATGGAAGGCGATTCCTACAGGCTCCGTGAAACCCTGCGGAACAACGGAACCGACTTCGAAACAGTAGTAAAATAGTAACTGCACCTGTGGCAGTAATGCTGCAGGTGCCAAACTTGGTCTAAAGTGACCTAGTTTTCAATGAGCGGTTGACCGAATTTTCGGTTGACAAATACAGCAAGTATTTATTACAAAATAAAAAGATCTCAGGATTATTTCTAAGACTGAGATTTTGATTACATAATAACACTGACTAAAAGGCCCTTCTATTTTACTGAATTTCTTCTCCATTTTCATTTAAAAACTTGTATTGTATATCATAATCAGATGGAATACTCGACATGTCCAAATAATATACAAATGGAATATTATTAATTTCTATATTTTGGTTATATCAGATCCATTTCGTGGCGATATGACAGCCTGTATGGTACTAACATTTTCATTATTGCAGACTATGATATATCCGGTATTCAGTTTACCTAACCTTAATTGCCATCCTATATCATTCAAGGAAATGGCATTTTTATATTTATATTTTCCATCCTGATTTTTGGAAAACTGTGCTGCATAATAATGATATGTTTTGTCGTTTTCCCCTGTCATTCCGACAACTATGGTAGTATCATTATCTACAATACGGCCACACTCTATCATATCAACTTCAGCAGATATATTTTCTTTTTCTTTCACAACATCTAACATTTCATCAGGTGTACTCACTTTTTTTCCGCAAGCAGCAAGGCATATCGCCAAAGAAAGGATAAGTAAAACGGTTACTTTTTCATCTTATTCCTTGTCTCCGTTATCATTGTGATTAAATTACTCTTTTTCGTAACATTCATTATCTATATAGTATAAAAAAATCAGAAAGTTTTCAAGAGAATAAATTATCAAAATTGATAGAAAAATGTTGTTTTAGGTCGTAAAATCTTGAAACTTGACGTAAATAGTTGTAATTTGTATATCTTTATGTTATTATCCCTACTATAACATAAACTATAATCTAGTTATACTACAAAAATATATCAATGTTAACGATGAAAGGGGAAAATATGGAGGAACTGACTACAGCGGAATCCATGGTGATGAAAACAATCTGGGATCATCCCCATGAAATGGCACTACAGGAAATTATGAAAACTGACAAACGAAACATACGGGAAAGACTGGAAAATCCCAGACCGTATCAACTTATATTGCAAAGCTGGTGAAAAAGGGCTTTCTAAGGATGAACCAGAGCGGGCGCAATGCCACATATGAGATCATAATACCGGAACTTTCCTATCAGCAGGAGCAGAGTCGCAAATTTGTAAAATTCTGGAACCGTGGATCGGTTGCACAGTTTTTAACTGCTTTTTATAAAGATCATAAACTTACCAAAGAGGAAATAGAGGAGTTGAGAAAAAGCATTGATGAACTGGATCAATAATTGTTTTACATGGGGCTGTTTACTGCACTTACAGGCAGTATTGCATTTGCGGTATATGCAGTTGTTGCAGGCGTTTTGGATGGGTTAAAAAATACCGCTATATATATGGCTGTTGCTTGTGGTGTTACCGTCTGGCTGTTCCGGGGCTGTTTCTCCTGTTGTATGTTACGCATTACCGCAAAATGGGGGAGGCACTGTTTATCAAGGGACACCTGTTTGAACTGACACCTGTGATTGCGCACATAGAGTGTGTGGCGGCAGTGGTCTGGCTGCTTGGTGCAGCAACGGTTCTTGTGCTTCATCTGGTTCGTTATTACCGGGTGGAACATTACATAAAAAAGCACCGGATGCCGGCGGAAAAACGGCTGCAGCTCGTTGCGGTAGGGACAAAGGAGCGTTTAAAGATCCGGGGAAATGTAGAAGTGTATTGCTGCTATGGTATTTCTTCCCCGATGGTGCTGGGGCTATTTCATAAATGGATTGTATTGCCGGTGAGGGATTTTTCTCCGGAGAGTCTGCAGATTGTGCTTACGCATGAGTTTGTACATGTGCGGCAGCACATCCTGACGTTGAAATGTGTGGGCAGAGTGCTGGAAGATTTATTCTGGTATAATCCGCTGATCTATATTTTCAATCGCAGGCTGGATTTCTGGTCGGAAATGGCATGCGACATGGAATGCTGCCGTGATTCCGAAAATGTTTTTTCTGTCGGACAGTATTTTCGTGCAGCACTTGAACTGCTTACGGAAGAGACCCGTCCTCTCGAATTTCCGTTTTCCATGTTTGGGGCGCAGAATCATTTACAGGAGCGTATCCGCCGGATGAAGCAGTACCGAAAACAAAAAGAAGATGAAACCACTGGCTGTTTTGGCAAGTTTTATTCTGGTTTTTCTTGGCAGTATCTGCTTTACCTGTGGAGCCGGCATCGGTACACAAAAAAGCTGTACAAAAAAATCTATGCAAAGACTGTACAGCAGAAAAAAAGTGAATGTACAGATGGAGGTTATGGACAATCAGGTCTGCTATGCGACGCAAATAGAGACAGATCCGGATGCCAGACACAGTTATATGGTAAAGGAAGAACCGTATGATGTTTATAAACAGGCAGTTATGGATGCATTTCCTGAGGATATTACAGAGGATAGCATAAAACTTTCCGCAGAGATTCCAAAACAGACGTTATGCAAATGGGCGGTTAAAGGAAAACCACAGAAAATCAGCATCACGGTCGATACCATCCGCGCAGACAAAACAATTTGTGTGGGGATTCTGACATCCGCGCATAAACAGATCTATATTGAGGCAAATGGAGAGGTGGAACAGTTATTTGAAACATCCGACAAAGAATTTATACGGAGTGTTTTTATAGAAAATACGGATGTAGATACGGTTAAGATTTCCGGGATTGCTACAATGTT
>ENA-OQKX01000143-OQKX01000143.1-human-gut-metagenome-genome-assembly--contig:-NODE-143-length-14472-cov-2.690624_pt1 | contig 14472 bp, 15 predicted proteins | sample MGYA00242654_ERZ504810 | MGnify/ENA primary metagenome ERZ504810 (study PRJEB26092, sample SAMD00036378) | human gut metagenome | host: Homo sapiens | study: EMG produced TPA metagenomics assembly of... | reverse complement strand
ATATAAAGAACAATGTAGATATTTATGTTACAGGTTCGAATGCTTATATGCTATCCAGTGAGATTGCAACGATGATTTCTGGAAGATATGTACAGATTGAGATGCTTCCGTTATCATTTCGTGAATATATGGAAAGTACAGGAAGTATGAATGACAGAGGAATAAAATATGCGGAATATCTGCAAAATAGTTCTTTTCCCTATACATTGGAATTAAAAAATCAACCGAATGAAATTAGGGAATATCTGGAAGGAATCTATAACACGATTGTTGTAAAAGATATTGTAAATAGAAAAAAGATAACAGATACTATGATGCTAAAAAGTGTTCTACAGTTTATTTTTGATAATATAGGAAACCCATTGTCATCAAAAAAAATTGCAGATACGATGACATCAGCAGGAAGAAAGATTGATACAAGAACGATAGAAAAATATTTGGAGGCTTTCCGCGAAAGTTATATCATCTATCAGACGAAAAGGTATGATATCAAAGGAAAACAATATCTGAAAACACTTGAAAAGTATTATATTGTTGATATTGGAATGCGCTATATGCTTTTAGGGTCAAGGCAGGCAGATGCTGGACATATTTTGGAAAATGTTGTGTATTTAGAATTATTGCGGCGAGGATACGATGTGTATGTTGGAAAAATCGGTACTTTTGAAGTGGATTTTGTAGCAAAAAATAGCAGAGGAACAATATATTATCAGGTGGCATTGACGACACATGACGAAAGTACACTTCAAAGAGAACTTCGTCCATTGCAGGTAATTAGAGATCATTATCCAAAGATAATCCTGACGATGGATGAGGAGCCGGAAGAACAATACGATGGAATTAGGCGAATCAATGCAAGAGACTGGCTGTTGGGGTTAACGGAGTAAGTATAGGAAATAACAGGAAAACAATGTAGCAATTTATCATGAAAAGTCAAACACTCGAGAATTTATAATGCAGTCTAAGAACGCTTCTTAACTTTGTAAAACATGTATCACTACAATTGAATTTTTGAATAAATGGTTGATCGTAAGGAATGAGCTGTTCCAGAAAGCAGAAGTACTAAGAAAAAAGAACCGTAAAGCATATACGGTTCCAGGAATGATATCGGAGCTTGAAAATATAGAAGAAAATATGCACTGACTGCAAAACAAAAAATGATATTAAAACAATTTGATATGGATGAAAAATATATTGACAGAAGCATTGGTGAATTCAGCTACTAATGCTTCTTTTATTTTTAGTTATACAAATTCTGCAAAGTTAAGGAAATATTGTGGTTGTATTTATATTGAATTGTTATAACAATTGATTTATAATAAAAATGAATGTTATAACAATTAAACAGGAGGCAATTATGGAAATTAAAGACGCAAAAGTATTTCATGATTATTTAAATGGTGTAATTGAAGGTGAGGATGTTAAGAAGAGTACAAAACTATATGCAGATGCTAAAACATTCTATTCAAGTGTGGATCCAAGTATTTCAGATGATCAAATTATGTATGAAGTGTATTCCTATGAACATGATGGTTTGTGTTATGGATTGACTGTGATGCAGCCAGTATGCGTGAATGGAGAATGTAATGTAACACGAGGACATTTCCATGAGAATTTAGATTGTGATGAAATTTATTGTGGTATGGGTGGTGAAGGTCTTCTTTTATTGATGGATGAAGATTATCATTGTCATGCAGAAAAAGTAAAATGTGGAAGTGTTCATTATATTGATGGTCATTTGGCACATCGCCTTGTGAATACGGGAAATTGTGAATTAAAAGTGCAATGTATGTGGCCAAGTCATGCGGGTCATGATTATAAGCGTGTAGAAGAGCATCCTTTTGCAGTAAGAGTGTTTAAGAAAAATGGTGAATTAAAGGTGGAGGAAGAATGAGTTATCTAAATTTCAAATCGGAATATGATCGTTTCCCTAAAACAACAATAAAGAATCATAAAGCGTTTCATGGATATGATGAAATCTATCATGAATTAAATCGTAAAATGAATAATAACAGTGTTGTAGTCTTTGATTATTATCCAGGTGTAGATGAAGAGGAAGTATATGAATTGATTAAACGCTTCAATTTTTCTTTGGAAATCAATATGCATGATACTCTTTAAAGATGGCAAAACCATGACTGAACAAATGAAATATAATCTTACGGATGATCGTGTGTTTGGCAAGATGTATTATGGTAATCTTGTGGATTTTATAGATGAAGATAAGCTAGAAGAAGCTCAAAATAAAATTAAAGAACAGAAAGAATCTGTTATTTTATATGGAGTTGGAGCTAGTTTAGTAAGTCATGGCGATGTGTATGTTTACTTTGATATGGCTAGATGGCAAATTCAATTGCGTTATCGTAAAGGGATGGCAAATTATAATGTAGATAATTATGATGAAGAAATTTTAAAGAAATATAAGCGTGGCTATTTTATCGAATGGCGTATAGCGGACAAACACAAAGAAAAATACTTTGAATGCTTTGATTATGTGGTGGATACAAATAAATCGAATGATCCAAAAATGATTTCAAGTGATACATTTAAGATAAGTTTGCATCAATTGTCAAAACAACCATTTCGTACAGTACCATACTTTGATCCAGGCGTATGGGGTGGTCAATGGATGAAGGAAGTTTGTAACTTAGACAAGGATCAGCCAAATTATGCATGGAGTTTTGATGGTGTGCCAGAAGAAAACAGCATTCTATTTGATTATGATGGAGTTATAGTAGAACTTCCAGCTATGGATCTAGTGTTATATCAACCAAAAGAATTATTGGGAGAACAAGTCTATTCTCGTTTTGGGGCAGAATTTCCGATTCGCTTTGATTTTCTAGATACGATGGAAGGACAAAACTTATCTTTGCAGGTACATCCATTAACGGAATATATTAAAAAGAATTTTGGAATGAGTTATACACAAGATGAAAGCTACTATATTTTGGATGCCAAAGAAGATGCCGTTGTTTATTTAGGTCTAAAAGAGGGAATTCAACCAACTGAAATGATTTCGGATTTAGAGTCAGCACAAAGAGGAGAAATTGTTTTTGATGCCGATAAGTATATTAATAAGTTTCCGGCAAAGAAACATGATCATTTCTTGATTCCTGCAGGAACTTGTCATTGTTCGGGAAAAAATGCAATGGTTCTTGAAATTAGTGCAACACCATATATTTTTACGTTTAAATTGTGGGACTGGCAAAGACTAGGCTTAGATGGACTTCCTAGACCTATTCATATTGAACATGGAAAACAAGTCATTCAATGGGATCGTACTACAGATTGGGTTAAAGAAAATTTAGTGAATGCGACATATGAAGTAAAAGAAGAAGGAAATGATTGTAAGATTGAACATACGGGTCTTCATGAATTGGAATTTATTGAAACTAGAAGATATACAATTAATAATAGTTCATATCATCAAACACATGGAACAGTGAATATGTTGAATTTAGTGGATGGAAAGAGTGCAGTAATTGAAGGTGATTTTGAACCTTTCATTGTGCATTATGCAGAAACCTTTATTATTCCTGCAAGTATAAAAGAGTATACAATCAAACCGTATGATTGTGATGAAATTAAAGTATTAAAGGCATATGTAAGAAGTTAAAAAAGTGACAACCTGAATGGTTGTCATTTTACTTTTTTCGTTTTTGTGCATACATTCTTTGATCAGCCGTTTGCAGGATGTTAAGTAGAGAAGTCTCTTTATTTCCATTAATATAGACAATTCCAAAACTAAAGCTTTGTGGATACTCACTAGCTTGTTTTGAAAATTCTTCATTAATAAGCTTCATTTTCGAGTTTATAGAATCGATAGATCCATTTTTAAATAGGATACAGAATTCATCTCCACCAAAACGAGCTATAATATCATCTTCGCGAACATTTGATTGTAATATTTCAACAAAATGACAAATATATGCATCACCCTTATCATGTCCATAGTTGGCATTGACATATTTTAGGTGATCCAAGTCGCAATAACATAAAGTTGCGGATGTTTTACTATCTAATATTTTCTGCATTTCATCCTGGAAATAATAATGATTTCCAACTTGTGTTAGTGCATCAATATGTGCTTGTTGATGCAGACGATCCTATTCTTTCTTTTACTTGTGTGATATTATTTATCCCACAAAAAACGCATGAATTTAAGGGAAAATAACCTTAAATATATTGATATTCCCTTATTTATGATTATAATTTAAGGGAAACAAGATGCTTTAAGGGAAAAATGAAAGACAGGTGTTTAAAATAATGAGACCGTTTAACTATTCAAAATTAAAGAAGAAAGTGGATTCAGAAATTCTGGTCTCATAGCAGCAATATACAAGTTCGCAGGGAAACAAGAACTATATCTTAAAGCAAAGACCAGACGAGTTGGAGAAACTTGTAGGAGATAGCAAAGATTCAGAGTACCGAGGCTTCAAATGCGATAGAGGGTATTGTAACAACCAATACAAGAATTAAGCAGTTGGTGGAGGAGAAGACCACACCAAAGAATAGAGATGAAGAGGAAATTGCAGGATACCGTGATAGTATTAAATATCATCCATGAGAGTTTTGATACGATTCCTGTTACACTAAAACTATATTTTTACAGTTGCATAAAATATTGTGCAGCCATATGAATAATCCACTCGCTGGGCGAACCAAGACTGTACAGAATTATATTAGTGCCACATATCCAGACGGACATACGGAGGTGTTGTTTACACCATTGGCACCATTTGAAACACCAGAGGCTCTTGATAGAATCTGTGAAGAGTACAATAAGTTAATTGGAAATTATGAGGTGGAGCCATTATTGGCTATTCCAATTTTTATACATGACTTTCTGTGTATTCATCCATTTAATGATGGTAACGGCAGAATGAGCAGATTACTTACAACTCTGCTACTTTATCGTAGTGGATTTTATGTGGGCAAGTACGTTTCGCTTGAAGCCAAAATTGCAAAGAATAAGGATTTGTATTATGAGGCTTTGGGTCATTCACAGGATGGCTGGCATGAAGGAGAAGAGGACGCGGTTCCTTTTATCAAATATTTACTTGGAACAATTCTTGCTGCTTACAAAGATTTTGAAGACCGATTTGAAATTGTAGAAGAGAAACTTCCGGCAATTGAGATGGTTCGTAAAGCTACACAGCAAAGGATTGGAAAATTCAATAAGCAAGATATTCGGGAACTATGCCCGGCACTCAGTGTGAGTTCTATAGAAGGTTCACTTCGTAAGCTTGTAGCAGAAGGAGAACTTCGCAGGGAAGGCAGAGGGAAATCTACATTTTATGTTAGATTAAAATAAGAATCAGCCCAATTTCGTTTTTAGAACATGTTCCCGTGTACGAAAAATGGGCATTTTTGTATAAAAAAAGAGGAGCTGAACTCCATAAGCGATAAAATTCACTTACTCGTTACAGCCCCTTTCTTAGCCTTTTAATGCATCTAATTCTTCTTGGGTTAACGCTCTAAATTCACCTAATGGTAAATCATTGAGTTTTAAAGGACCAAACTCAATACGTTGAAGATAGGTAACGGTGCAATTGGCTTTTTCAAACATTCTTTTGACTTGGTGGAATTTTCCTTCATGAATCGTTAGATAGGCTTTATTTGTATCTAATATTTCTAGTTTTGAAGGGGCTGAAGTAAATTCTTCAAATTCCATAGGCTGATTAAAGAAGTCTACGGCATTTTCTGGTAGAGTCCCATCAAATTCAACATAGTATTTTTTATCTACATGTTTTTTAGGAGATAATACTTCATGAGTTAACTTTCCATCATTACTAATCAGTAACAAGCCTTCTGTATCTATGTCAAGTCTTCCCACAGGATATAGATCGTGTCTTTGACTTTGAATAAGTTCCATGACAGTCGGATAGAGCATATCTTCTGTAGCACTCACATAGCCTTGAGGCTTATTTAATATGTAATATTCGAATTCTACATAACTTACAGGCTCATCATCCACAAAAACTTTATCATCTTCTTTTACGTTATAGTTTGCCTTTTTTATGGTTTCATCATTAATGGTAACCCAGCCGTTTTTAATTAATTTTTTAACGTCATTTCTTGTGCCAAATCCCATGTGAGATAAATATTTGTCAAGTCTCATTGATAACGCCATCCTTTCGCATATTTATTTTTTAATGAGCCTTTAGAAAGTTTCGCAAAACCTAAAGGGAAGTTATTTACACAAACAAGTGTCCATCCAGATGTTTTTGAATCCAAATCCTTTACATCTAGAGTTTCACCTTTTAAGTATTTAATAACACGCTCATCTTCAATGGAGAAGTTTAATACATTTTTAAATTGTTCAGGACAAAGGGCAAGGGCAAGACTTTGGCTAGGTTCAAAATGTTTTCCTTTTAATTGTCCTAATAATAAGCCAGATCTTAGTACGCGATAGCCTTTATAAGCTTGAAAATCACTGTTTAACCAGATGACTTTGTCTTTTTTTACTTTAATGGTTCCTTTATTTAAATGAATGAGTTTTAAAAAATCAGTAACACAATCATCAAGCTTATCGCTTGGCTCCAGCCTTACTTTTTTATGTTTTGTTTCTCCATCTTTGACAAGCAAAGCGACAAAGTGACCTTCTCCCTTGATTTTATGTGGATATAAACGAACGCATTCTTCCATGTTTATACCTGGCATCATACCATCGATTTTATTAATAGGAACAAGATGCAAGTCTGGATGTTTGTCTAATACATCTTGAATGACTTCTTCATTTTCGTGAATCGAAAAAGTACAAGTGGAATAGACAATGGATCCACCAGGCTTTAACATGGATACAGCAGCATTTAAAATGTTTTTTTGAATCGGCGGATAGAATGTATCATCCTTTTCAATCCAGCTTTTAATTAAGTCTGGTTCTTTACGAAACATTCCCTCACCACTACATGGGGCATCCACTAGAATCTTATCAAATGTTTCTGGATAATGTTGTTCCATCTTTGTCAAATCTTCACTGGTTACCCAAGCATTGTCACAACCAAATAATTCGACGTTCTTTAAGAGTCCTTGGCATCTTGAAGAACTGATATCATTTGAAATTAAAAGTCCAGTATGATTGAGTTTTGTGGCAAGTTTTGTGCTTTTTCCACCAGGAGCTGCACACGTATCTAATACAATATCATTTTCGTCTACAGGAAGAACTTGTGCTGGTAACATAGCACTTGGTTCTTGAAGATAGTAAAGGCCTGCATAATAGTAGGGGTGTTTACTTGGTTTATCTTCACTTGAATAATAGAAGCCATCATTTGTCCATGGGATGGGTTGTAGTTTAAAGGGAGAAATCTTTAAGAATTCTTCAACAGAAATCTTAAGTGTATTGATTCTTAATCCATAGTATCTTTCATGATCAAAACTTTGTAGATAGTCTTCATATTCATCTTGAAGAAGTCCTTTCATTTGTTCTTTAAATTTAACTGGAAGTTCCATTATAGATCAAAAGCCTTTCCTAAAGCTTGAACCGCTTTAACTTTGTCTTTCTTTTCAATCGTTAGTGAAATGGAAATTTCACTTGATGTGATCATATAATATTTAATATTATTTTCACTTAAGATGTTTAATACTTTACTCGCAATACCTGAATGTGTAGAAATTCCAAGTCCTACTAAAGACAATTTGATATATCCAAGCATTTGATGTACAGGATATTCTTTTGATGCATTTTCCATGATTTGATTACTTTGTTCTTCGGAACAATATAAAGTAAAGTTGGCTAGGCCTTCATCATCTAGTTGTTGTGAAATTGTATCAAGGTTGATATTTAAATCGGAAATCATCTTAAATAGTTTTCCTAAATAAATACCATCGTTAGGTAAGTGCATAAAGCGCATGATCGCATAGTCATCTTTTACACTTAAACCTGTAATTGGCATATCTTCTAATTCTTTATGCATAATCCAAGTTCCTTTCTCTAAATCTGTTTCCAATGCTTTTCCTAAGAAAAGGGGAACATTATATTTACTAGCAAGTTCAACACTTCGAGTCTCTAATACTCCAGCACCTAAACAGGCCATCTGCATCATTTCTTCATAAGAAATCGATTTTAGCTTTTTAGCACGCGTATATAATCGTGGATCAATTGTGTAGACACCTGCAACATCTGTAAAGATATGGCATTGATAGTTTAGTTTTGCGGCAATCGCAACGGCTGTTGTATCACTTCCCCCACGACCTAAAGTAGTAATATCTCCATATTCAGTAGCGCCTTGAAAGCCGGCTACGACAACAACTTTTCCTTGGTCTAAATGAGATTGAATTGTGGTTGTATCAATATCTTTGATCAAAGCACGAGAATGGTGCTTGCTAGTAAGAAAACCTGCTTGATAGCCAGTTAAACTGATCGCATCCACACCGAGTGCATTCATCGCAATCGCAAGAAGTGTAATTGTTTGTTGCTCACCTGTAGATAATAAACTATCCAATTCTCTTTTATTTGGATTGTTTGTGACACTATGAGCTAATTCTATTAATTTATTTGTGGTTTTTCCCATGGCACTGGCAACAATGACTAGATTGTGACCTTGTTCTTTCATGTGTTTGGCATGAAGCGCAATGGCCTGAATCTGTTCAATGGTTCCAACGCTGGTTCCACCATATTTTTCAACTATATTCATAATCTATTTTCTCCAACCACATTATTTTAACATATAAAAAGCTGTCTTAGACAGCTTATAGATATTATTTTTGATTAAAATGATATTTCTTCATAAATCGATCGAGTACAATCCATTCTTCCTTATCCAGGGAAATGAGTGTGTTAATGAATTTACGTTGTATCTTTGCTAAATCAGTATCAGACGACATGGCATTTTCAAAGAATGCTCGAATCTCATTTTCTCTAGATGTAGGAATAAACATTTCACCTTTTCCGTATAATAACCATTCTTCATTAATATTGAAATTGTTTACATATAGAAATTAGATTGCTTTTTGATAGACTGTTATCGCCATTTTCTATTTTTGATACTGCTGCTTTTTTGATACCGATTAGTTCGCCAAATTGTTCTTGGCTAATTCCTTTTTGTAATCGAATTTTCCTAACTCTTTTGCCAATTTCATAATTCATTGTCATGTGCCTCACTATCTAATAATTATATATAAGAAAAGTATCTTAAATCAACATTTGAAATTGACCGAATATATCTAAGATACTATAATGTTTCTTGTAGATACTTAGGGAGTATATTATATGGAAAAACTAACTTTAGAAGAGTTGAAAGTCCTTGAGAGCATGCGAAAAAGCCTGCGAGAACTTCAAAAAAAAGATTTAGAAGAAGTTATAGATTTTTCTGAAGAATTAAAAAAATTGAAATATTCCAAAAGTAAAGATTATAACAAGGAATGGGAAGGAATAAAATGAACAACAAGAAAACATTAACTAGTTTGGCAGCAGCCAGTATGGTAATTACACAAGCTGGACAGATGAGTGTATTCGCAAAAGGTGCTACAGCAGATCCAGAAACTCCAGCTGAAAAAGAAGAAACAAAAGTTGAAAAAACGCAGAAAGAATTATTAGAAGAAAAAATTAAAGAAGCACAAGAAAAATTAGATGCGACAAAAAAAGAAGCAGATGCAAAAAAAGCAGAAGCTGAAGCCGCAAAACAAGAAGTAGGAACTGCAAACGAAGCTTATACTGCTCAAAACACAGTAGTACAAACAGGCTACGATGCTTTGAATGGATATATTGATGAAAGTTTACAGTCATTATTGAATGAGATTGCAGATTTAGAAGCTAAGATTGCCCAAATGACAGTCAATTTGAACGCAGAACAAAAAACTTACTCAAAAAAGCAGAAAAGGCAAAACAAGAAGCTGAGAAAGAATTAGCTAACAAAAAGGCTGAATTAAAAGACTTGCAAAATCAATTGGCAGCTATGAAGACTCCAGAAGAACTGGAAACAGAATATAATCAGGCAACTGAAGATGCTGCAAAGGCTCAGGAAGCAACAGACACAGCACAAAAGGAAGCCAATGAAGCTCAAACAGCTTTAGATACTGCTCAAAGTGATTTGACAGCTAAAGAAGATACTTTGAATCAGGCTCGTACTGATTACGAAAGTGCAACAGCTGAAGTAACAGAAAAACAAACAGCTGTAGATTCTGCTCAGGCTTTATTAGATTCTATGACAGATCCAGATGGAATGGAAACTGCAAAAGCTGAATTAGAAACTGCAAAAGCAGATTTACAGACTGCACAGCAAAAACAGACAGATGCTGAAAACGCATTGGCTTCTGCAAACTTAGCTTATGAAACGGCAAAAACCGCAAAGGAAACTGCCGAGACAAATTTAGCGAATACTCAGCAGGCTGTAACAGACGCTCAAAACAAGTTGAATGATGTAAAAGCTAAAGAACAATCAGCGAAAGATTCTTTAGACGCAGCGAATGCCGAAAAAGAAAAGAACGAAGCAGCGATCAAAGAATTAAATGCTAAGATTGCAACAGCTCAGAATGAAGTAAATCAGGCTCAAACAGCTTATGACAAGGCTTTAAATGATTTTAATTCGACAATGTCTCCATTGGAACAAGCTAAAAAGAATTTAGCTGACTTTGAAGCGAAATATGCTACAGAACTAGCTCGATTGAATCAAGGAAGTAAAGGATATTTTGATTCTATCGGAGCATCTGCTGCAGTAGAACGTGTTTTTGATAAAAATAGTTCGAATGAAGCAAAATCAGACTTAGCTTCATACACTCATATGGGGCAAAAAGATGACGCAACTAGTTTAGAAAACATGCAGGCTTCTATTGCATATATGAAAGAGTGTAATGAAATTCGTAAAAAAGAGGACTTTCCGAATTAAAGGTCAGCACAAGGCTGATGGCTGTCGCTCAAGTGAATGCAAATCATGCAAAAACTTATATGGGACATTCAGGAACATATGCTACCGGTGAAAACCTTGCGTGGGGTTATGGAAACGCAAATACAGCAGGAAGCCCATTCCGAGGCTGGTACGATCAGGAAAAAGCTGAATTTTTGGCTGGAAATCACAAATTCTCAGAAACTGGTCACTATCAAAACATTGTTGAAAAACAATATACAATTACAGGCTTTGCAGTTGGAACAAACGGCCAGTTCTCAACAACTCATTGTCAAGAATTCTTAGATGAAGTGACTTATGTTCAAGATGAAGTCCAAATGACTGTATCTGAATTTGAGCAATCATTCAATAACTACTACAACAACTTGAAATCTGTAGATTCTCAGCACAAAACTCTACAAGACGCTGTTAACAACGCATCTGGCTCAGGCTCTAAAGATAACACGGCCGTAACAAACGCTCTTAATTTGTTAAACGCTAAGAAAAATGCATTAACTTCTTTACAGAACCAGAAAACTACAAAAGAAAACGAACGTGCTGAATTGCAGAATCGTGTAAATCAGGCAACAGCTTCTTACAATCAAGCTGTACAAAACACAAAAGCAGTTAATCAAAAGGTCGAAGAAGCAAAGACAGCTAAAGCAAATGCAGAAAACGCTTTGAACAGTGCAAAAGCAGAGCTGGTATCTAAAGAAAACGCCCGTCAAACAGCTTCTGTAAATGTGAATACTGCCAAAACTCAAGCCAAAGAAGCTCAGAACAAAGTGAATACTTTGAATGATAGAATCAATAACTGGACAGCAAACACGGAAAAAGCTGAAAAGAATTTAGCAGATGCAAAAGATGCTTTAGCAAAAGCTAAGACTAGAAAAGCTCAGTTGAAAGATACATTCGATACAGCAACAGATGAACATAAGAAAGCATCTGATGTATTCAATGATGCAAAAGCCACTTCAGATGATGCTAACACACGTTTGGCAACAGCTAAAGAAAATTTGAGCAAGAAAGACGCATTGAGAAATGCAGCTAAAAAAGCTGTTGATACATACAATACAGCTTCTGCACAAGTCGAATCATTAGAAACAGACATCGCAAAATTAGCGGATACAATCACTGCTAAAGAAGCTGAAAAGGCGAAAGCAGATGAAAACATCGAAGCATTGACAGCCGACATCGAAGCAACTGCAAATGAAAAGGCTAAAGTAGATGCTGAAGCTGCTCCATTGAAAAATGTCAAAGTCGTATTGAAAGACGTATTGATGAATGGTTCTAAAGCAGATATCTCGACAGTTGGAAATGAAATTCTAACAGCTAAGTTGAGTGCTTTACAGGTAGAAGTTGATAAAGCTCAAGCATTGAAAGCAGATTTAGAAGCTAAAAATACGGCTTACAATGACAAATACAACGAATATTTGACAGCCAAATCAAACTTGGCAAAAGCAGAAGCAAACCACGCAGAAGCCATGAAAGCGTTAAGTGATTACTTGAATAAATCAGATAAAAACGATAAAACCGAAACAAATAAATCAGCTAATGTTGGAAATAGTGTCGATACTAAAAAATCTAATGGTGTAAATACATCTGCTCAAACTGCATTAGGATTCTATGCATTGAGTGGTGTATTAGGACTTGCAGGTGTCGCATTTACAGGTAAACACGCTCGTAAAGAAGATTAGTTTATTATAGGAGAGATGAATGTCTCTCCTTGTTTTATGAGGTTAAATATGTCATTTAAAGTTAAAATACAAAATAATCGTGGGGACTGGTATCAAATTTTTCCGGATGATGAAGTACCTATATCATTCATTCGGGTGATGAAGAAACAAAATGCTACATTTTATGAAGATGGCACTTTTGAATGTAGTGTATATGAAATTCAACCATTAATTGATTGTATTGAAGAATATATCAAAGATAAACAAAGAGAGTTTAGTTCAAGTAGAGCTTTAAGAGAAAGATTAAGTAAGCGTAAAGAAGAAATGAATCAAGGGGTATATAAGGTTGTGTTGAATAGTATGTTTGATTTAACAAACGATTATGTACCATATACGCGAAACTATAAAACAGGATATGATCTTTATCCAACATGGCGAATCATTGAAATGAATGCGATGTCTTGGACAATGTTTATGTCTTATAATTTTATTAAATTTATTGAATCTTCAATTTATCGTGCGGATGAATTAAGTTTTAAACTGAAGGAAAAAGAAAGATTGCTAGTAAAAGCAATTGTAGAATAAAAGGTAAAAAGAAAAGGTCACCCCTCATCATGTAAGATGAGGGGTGACTCAATTTCTTGACCAAAATTTATACTATATGGGATAGTATATGTGCAAATTTAGAAATGAAATTGTCTTTTTTTAAATTGACAAATCCATTATGCTTATATTATTTCGATCATAAAGTATGTTTGGTTTTAAAAATTCTTAGACAGTCTTTTATTCCATTAATATATACATTTTTATTGTATTATTTAAATCAATCAAACTTTTTGTACAAATAATAAAGTCAGCATCTTTACCAGATTTAATAGAGCCAACTCGATTGTCTAAATGTAAGATTTTAGCTGGATTGATTGTGATAGCCTTGATTGCTTCATTTTCAGATAGTCCTGCTTTATGGGCTAGGGCTGCATTGATTGGAAGATATTGTTGGGGATTGAATGGGGAATCGGTTGTGATCGCAAATAAGATGCCTTTTTCGTACATTTTATTTGGTGTTTCAAATGAATCGTTGGCACATTCAAACTTATCTTTGTGACAAAGACTTGGTCCACAAATACATGGAAAACCACTTTCTTTGATTTGGTCTAGAATCACTTGTGAATCGGTCGCATGATCTAAGGTAATTTCAATATCATATTCTTTTGCGATACGAATGGCGGTCAACATATCATCAGCTCTATGAGCATGACACTTTAATGGAATTTCTTTTTTGATGACTGGAATCATAGCTTCAAGCTTTTGATCATAATCTACATCTTTGCCTGCTTCTTTTTTCATCATGTATTCTTTTGTCTTAGCTAGAGTTTCTCTAAGTAATGCACTGATTTGCATACGTGTATCAATATTTTTTCCTTTGTAGCAATTCTTTGGATTTTCACCAAATGCGGCTTTCATCGCAATTGGATTTTGAATGGTCATTTCATCAATACAATTTCCTTTTGTCTTATACGCAAAGAAAGTTCCACCAAGTACGTTAGCACTACCAGGTCCAGCAGCTACTGTTGTGATACCTGCTTCTAATGCAGTTTGTACAGTTTCATCCATTGGATTACATCCATCAATGCCACGCATGTTGGGTGTGATTGGATTTGTGATTTCATTTAAATCATTGCCTTCAAAGCCGATAGCCGTTTCTTCCATACCCAAATGACAATGGGCTTCAACCATGCCTGGATATACATTGAATCCTGTAAGATCTTGTGTGTCTTCATTGTTTTGGGGTTCTAAATTTTTTCCAATCTCTGTAAATATTCCTTATTCACTCTAAATCACAACGAATGGTTCTGTTCCATCGTATAATAGTGGCGTTTTAAAAAGCATTAAGCGGCCTTCTTTCCATCTACATATACTGCCGTAATTTCATTTTGAGTGTCTAGAATGTTCTTTGTACAAATCACTAAAGT
>ENA-OQKX01000141-OQKX01000141.1-human-gut-metagenome-genome-assembly--contig:-NODE-141-length-14490-cov-2.090371_pt1 | contig 14490 bp, 14 predicted proteins | sample MGYA00242654_ERZ504810 | MGnify/ENA primary metagenome ERZ504810 (study PRJEB26092, sample SAMD00036378) | human gut metagenome | host: Homo sapiens | study: EMG produced TPA metagenomics assembly of... | reverse complement strand
ATTCGGCAGCATGTTCGAGCGCCGCCTTGCGCCATCGTCGACCACGCGTTCCATGCAGGCGATCATTTCCGGAAACTCGACGCTTTCCGTCAGTTTCAGGTCCGAGCCGGTCCACGAACCATCCGTTGGCCGCAAGTGCCTGCGCTGCCCAGTACAGCAGCGGTCGGTCTACGGTGTATCCAATGCCCGGCATGATGAGCACGTGATTGCCGGTTTCGGTGTTCTTCACACGGTTCTTGCCCCATGGCGTGACCGCCGGCGTCACATTCTTCGTTTTCGCTGGTTTCGCGCTGTTCTTACCCATGCTGCTTCCCAAGCCGCCTCTCCATGCATTCCGGACGTAACCAATCGTCACGACTGGCATCGTTCCAGTAATGCATGCTAGGCGGCACCGACTACAATCCCCTCCACTCCACAAAGCACACATCGAACGGACTATAGTGAAAGAAAGTGTGTTTTTAGGGTTCGGAGGCGCCATGGAACATCGAACGTTCCACCGCATTCTCGCCGCAATCATAGCAGTCCTGATCGTTCTGGCAGGATACGGCGTCTACTATGTCAACGACTACCATCACGCCGTCAACGTCGGCAACGCAATCCAATCCAATCCAACGGTGAAAGTCACCGACATCGAAGACGGATGGCTATTCGACGGCCCCGGCACAACAACGGCGATGGTGTTCTACCCCGGCGCGAAAGTCGAAGCAAGCGCCTACGCGCCGCTCATGCAGGAAACCGCCGCGTCAGGAATCGACTGCTTCCTAATGAAAATGCCCGCCAACCTCGCCATCTTCGGCATCAACCGCGCAGACGTGGTACGCAGCGATATCGCCGGCTACTCATACGACCACTGGTACATAGCCGGCCATTCGCTCGGCGGCACGATGGCAGCAAACTACATCAGCAAACATACCGACAACTGGGACGGACTCATCCTCCTCGCCTCCTACCCAACCGATGACCTAAGCAAAACAAAACTACGCGTACTATCCGCATACGGCAGCAAAGACGACATACTGAACCGCAAAAAAGTCGAATCCGCGCGGCAGCGCATGCCGAAGCAATATTACGAACGGGTGATCAAGGGCGGCAACCATGCGCAGTTCGGCAGCTATGGTGTGCAGCAGGGCGATGGTGTGGCCGCTATTTCCGGTGATGACCAGATTGATCGGACCGTGGCGCTTATTAGGCAGTTCGTCACCAACAGTCTTTGAATTGTCCCCGTTCCCGATCGCAATCCGTTGCGACTTTTCTGTAAGTGATGAGTACGGGGTCGGTCCCGCTACTCTGGGAGCGCAATTTCACTTCGAACGGTTGCATACATGTGTTGGCGCGGTACCGTGAAAGTATGGCAACGCACATGCTGAACATCAAACGAATCTACGACAACCCTGTCGACGATGACGGCTACCGTATCCTTGCGGACCGCATCTGGCCGCGCGGTGTTTCCAAGGAACGCGCGAAGCTCGACCGATGGGCCAAAACGGAGGTGACGCCCACCACCGATTTGCGTAAATGGTTCGCGCACGATCCGGCGAAGTTCGACGAATTCAAAGCACGCTACATAGAGCAGCTCGATTCACGTCCCGAAGCGGCGCGATTCGCCGACGACATACGCAATCTGCTACGCGACACCAACGTCACCCTGCTGTACGCGGCACGCGATCCGCGCGTCAACCACGTCGTCATCCTACGTGACTGGCTGTTGGAACGGCTCACCTGACACGTACGCTCACATACTCGCTCACGCACGTTCCGTATCACGTCCATTACAACGATTACCAGCTATTACGAAACACGCGTTTTCGTAGGATGAAACTTTCGTTACACGTCTGCCCTATGCCATCACGCGATGGGCGCCATGGCGTTGGCGTTCAAACGTTCGATGCATACTTTCAGGTCCATCAGTTCCTTACCAAACACCAGGAACAAGGGCTTCGGCCGGTCGAACGGCGGTCGGGCAAGGTCTTCCGGCTGGACGTATCCGTTCTGTTCGACGTAGTCGATGATTCTGTTCATCAAGCGCGTTCTGCGCGGGAACTGAGCGAATGGTTGTTGATGAATTCGCCTAAACGCCTTCATTGTCGTCCTGATGGTCGAGTTTAATGATACGGCGCACCGACAGTCCGAGAGGAACGTCTACCGAAACGCCTTCTGGTATTCCTTCTCTGGAACCAAGCTCATGAATCATGATGTTTTCAAGGTTCGAGAAGTCCTTGCCGGAAAGTGGCTCGTTGTAGTGGAGTTTACGGAGGACCTCATCGTTGCTGTGCTCGTTGATGTATCGGTTGAGCTTCTGCTTGTAGTCTTCGTAATGCTCGGCTGTGTCGAATTCCCGTCTTCCGATCGGTCGATGACAGGGTCCTTCAGGTCCGTGATGACCATTTTCCTGGCAGTGGAGTCCGCAATGAAGCGAATCAGATCGCGCAGTGTCATACGAATCCGCTCCAGTTTCTCAAGGGAGGCCCCATCGAGGTAATCCGGATTGTCGGCGACCAGTTTGATTTCCGTTTCCCGCTCTTTGACTTGAGGAATGGTCATGCGTTCCTTGAGCCTCGTGGCAATGGCACGAATTTTCGTCTTATGTCTCGCGGCGGTCCGTCCTCTGACGGAAGCCACCATAAGGCCGTACATCAGCGCGTCGAAACGTAACGCATACTCGTCTTCGCCGTCGTAATGCGTAAGAGGCGCAACTTCGCCGGTCAGGTCGTGCACGTCAATGTCGCTTAAATGTTCGAACGTTTTAATGTTCCGGTATTTTTCCACGTATTCGCGCCGCAATCGCACTGATACCTTGGATTCGTCCAAGGATGCGACTTGTCCGTGAATGTCGTTGACGAGTTCGTCACGCCATGCCATGAGGTTTTCGTCGGAAGTGAATTCGCTCGACTGTAATGCATGGACCAATTCGGTTTTGCGTGAGAATATCCTCTCACTGAGGGACGTGACCGGCTTCTCATCGGCATCGTTCTTCTGCTCGCGGAAGAATTCGAAATTACCGCAATAGTCGAAAATGTAGAAACGCTTCTTGTCCACGTATTCGCCGTCGATGCCGTCCACGCAGTCGAGTCCTTCACATAGGCGTGTGCCACGACCGATCATCTGCCAGAATTTGATACGCGAACGAACTTTTTTGAAGAACACGAGATTCACGACTTCCGGTACGTCCACGCCGGTGTCCATCATGTCCACCGAAACGGTGATGACGGGCATGGTTTTGCGTTTGAAATCCTGGATGATCGCGTGCGAGTAGTCTTCGCTGTGCACCACGACCTTGATGAAGCCGCCACGAGCAAGCTTGGGATATAGTGCGCCGAATCGTTCCACGATGAAACGCGCGTGTTTTTGGTTCTGCGCGAAAATGATGGTTTTGCCTATCTGTTCTCCGCCCATGGTTTTGATGCCATGTTCCATGAGGTCTTGCAATACGGCGTCTACCGTGCCGGCGTTCATGACGAATCTGTTCAATGCGTCCGCGTCGATATGGTCGGGTACTTCGACTCCGCCCTCGCCATCGTCTTCGCCGAAATCATCTTCGTAACGTTCCTTGTCCTCTTCGGACAGGTCATCGTATGTGATGCCTTCGTCGGTGAATTTGGTTTTTGCTTCGATGTTGTAGAACGGTACGAGATAGTGGTCTCGTTCCACGGCGGTTTTGTATTCGTACAGATACGTTGGCACGCCATGTTCCGCTTGGAAGAAGTCATAGGTGTTGCGGTCCACTTCATCGCGTGGTGTGGCGGTCAAGCCTACGACCAACGCGTCGAAAATGGTCGAAAATATCCTTGTATTTTTTGAAGATAGACCGGTGTGCTTCGTCCACGATGATCAGGTCGAAATGTCCCGGAGAAAACGCAGGCTTTCCGTCGGATGCTGTTTCGGTGTCGATTGCACCGATCATCGTCTGGTAGGTGGAGAACACCACCCGGGCGTCGACGTCGTGCTTGTTGTCGCACAGATTGCATAGCGACCAGTCGGGATAGGTATTCGCCGTAAGCGCTTTTCGCCTGCTTGACCAGTTCGACACGATCGGCAAGGACAGCACGTTTTTCACAAGCCGCGCGCGCATGAGCACGTCGGTAAGTGCGGCGGATACGCGGGTTTTGCCTGTTCCCGTGGCCATGACAAGCAGTCCACGACGCTTGCCTTTCCACAGGTTATCGCAGAACGCTTTGATCGCTTCGATTTGGTAGTAGCGTCCGGCGACTTTCTCGTTCACCGGAACGGTCCGCGGATCGATGGCTTCCCTGCGCCGGTTCATAATGCGTTGCAGGTCATCCTGCGAGAACACTCCCCCGACCGGACGGGATGGACCGTTCTCGTCATCCACGAATTCCGTGGCGTATCCGTTGCTCAGGAAAATCAGCGGACGGTATCCGAATTCGCGTTCCAGACATTTCGCGTACTGTCTGGATTGTTCCAGTCCTTTCTTCGGATCATACGAGGTTCGTTTCGCCTCGATGATCGCCAGCGGCATGCCGTCTCTGCCTTTGAGGTAGTAGTCGACATAGCCGACCTGCCCCTCATGGTCTTCCATACCGGTGACCTTGCGTTCTTTGACGACCTCAGCCTCGGAATCAACATCCCATCCGGCGAGCCGCAAATCAAGGTCGATGAACCGTTGCCGCGTCTCGTATTCGCTGATATCCATCTCGCTGTCCGGCATGGGTGGACGCGGAGCCTTCTGCACGGACAGCGCGGCTCGGGATTCCTCAAGCTGACGTTCGAGTTCCTGGATACGTTCGGTTTTGGCGCTCAGTTCCTTGGCGAGTTCCTGTTTCGCGGCGTCTTCTTTGGCTTGGACTTCCTTACGGGAGAGCGCTTGTTGGACGCACGGCACTTGTTTCGGATCGAAGACGCGCTTTTCGTACCATTTGCCGTACGAGTAATCGATCCATTGGATGAACACGAACAGGAGTTTCAGATCGAACATCGCGTCCTTGGGACTGATGCGCGTCTTGCCATGGACGGTGATGTTTCCGGCTTTGACGATGTATTGGAACGAATCCAACATTTTCTGGTTGCCGATCGCGCGTTCGAAAGTGGGTTCGTGGATTAGTTTAACACGATGCAGGCACGCACGCAACTCAACATGACCATACCAACACAGAAGGCGAGAAGCCCGTCAGCCCCCTCGCCTTCTCACACGAATACATGCAATGCAATCTTAAATAATCAGCGATATGCATCCCATAATGGAGCGGGAAACAGCATGTTTTCCATCTGAGCCCACTCTTTGCACAAATCAACTTCAGGTTCGCGCAACCACCATAATTGCACGCCATCCATGATTTCCATGGCCTTACGCACCACCGGACGCATGCTCGACTTCCACGAACCCAATTGCGGAGGAATCAGCCAAGGATATCGCGAATAATGCTCCCAAATATCGTCCATACGGGCAGTGAATTCATCATGCAACGGATGATCAGGATTCAACGACTCCGCAGAAAGCACGGTAAACAACTGCACCATCATGCGACGACGCGAATTATGCCGCACCAAATAACGCAAATACGCAGGAAATAGCGGCGCAGTAGGATCACTGCCAGGCATACCTGATGCAAGAAATCCTCAGGAGTGCCCGTCTCACCGTATATTCGTTGAATACCATCGCCAGCATATTGCTTTATTGCCCACATACCGGAGCACACCCTGCTTGAGATGCCAACACGATCAGCCACATCCTGAATGGAAATACCGTTGAACCCACGCTCGCTGATCAGCTGCACCGCGGCATCCAGCACTTCCTCACGCCGCTCCTGCGGTGATTTTCGGATACGTTTCGGAGTCTCTTCCTCTGCCATGATTCCGAGTCTAATGCACCTTATGTCGATTGCCGTTGATTGACTGACTATGGCATGTCATCGTGAGAGGTATCCGCCCGAATCCATCCATGACGCCATACGCGAGTCAGATCCCACGCCTCAAGATTGCCGCCGTTGCGAGGATCCCGCGGCGGTTTCCCTTCGCCACTACCCGGTTTCGCGGAGCGCGCAAGCTGGTAGCTCCAATAGATCTGTCCCGCCGACACGTCCCATGCCGCGCGTTGCAATCGTGACACTTGGCGGTATGCAGCCGATCGGTTTTGGCTGTGTAGGGCCCACTGATTCTCCACACACCACTCGCCCACCAGCACGGGAATACGACGAGCCGCCGAACGAATGGCGATACCACTCGCGCCCACCAGCATCCGGTACAGCCATGGCAGTCGCCGCGATCGCAGGTACAGCCGGCGTGCCGGTCCCGAAAACAACGGATCCTCCATCGCGATGAGATACTGATGGGTGTCGAGCATGACGTTGCGCATGCCAGCACGACGAAACCAACCGCCCCAGCGGAGTAGTCGGAAACCGTCATGGAATACGATCACGGTTTCCGGACGCAGCACGGCGCGCAACCGGGCGTAAGCGTCGCGGTAGAAGCGCTTCAGAAACCGCAGTGAGACATACGTGCTACCGGAAGCCTCATGAGAGTCTTTCGCCGTGTTCGACGTGCTATGGAACACCGACCAGCTCACTGGTTCGTTGAGTACTTCGATGCTGTGCAGGGCCGGTTCGTCGCGGTATCGGCGAGCCAATCGCTCCAGCACGTTCAGCGTGTACTCCACCAAGTCCGTATTCTGCGCCCATTTGCACACGCCCGTCAGACCGCCGTTGTCGAAACCATTCTGTGAGCCGGGCACGGTGTGCAGGTCGATCATGATCTTCAGTCCCGTCTCCCGCGCCCAACGGAACGCGCGGTCGAGGTATGCGATGCAGCCCGGATGTCCGGGCCAGTCGCCGAAGATGAAATATGGTATGGGAATGCGCACGAGATTGAGCCCATGGTCGGCGATGATGCGGAAATCCTCCAGGGTGATGTAGGCGTCGCGGTGCCGGCGCAGTTCCTCGGCGAGATTCCGCTCGGACCAGAGGGCGCCGTGTGTGCGATGCATCCAGATTTCGTCATCTTCGGCAGTGCGGACGAACGGTTCCGGATCCATCCATTTCTCCAGCACCAGCCAGTTGCCGAGGTTCACGCCTTTGATGTAGTCGGGATTCATGTGCACTCCTTCGTACGTCATGCAGTTTCTATTACTTAGTAACTACTTAGTTATATCGTAATACATTTCCGTTCCACACGCAACCCAATCTCGTCGGCATCCCACGGCGAAGGACTGCTCGGATGAGAAAAACCACCAATACAAACAAAGGTGCCCGCCGCGCATGGAGGGGATCCATCGCGGCGGGCACCTCATGGGCAGGGCGCCGGCGATCGGCATATCGCCGGGAAAAAGGGAAAACCGGCATTACGCGCGAGCCGACGCCGTATCACTCCGGCTCAGTCCAGCACGAAAGTGTTGAACGAACGCGGAGCAAGCGTTACCTTGAAGCCGCGTTCGGCGGCATCGGGGATCGGCGAATGCGAACGGACGTTCCTCGTCGAGGGCGTTCTGTGCCACGACCACCACCGTGCCGTCCGGGTTGCGGAAGGCGATGGCCATCGAGTTGAAGTGGCCGGTGGTGCCGAGCACCTTCGCGCCGGGCCTGACGTAGTGCGAGAAGTGGCGCATCACGTAGTATTCCGGATTGCGGCGCACCTCATGCTTGTCGGCGGTGATGGTGAACAGGGAGTTCTGCCACCAGCCCCATGTGGAATCCTGGTCGTCGAGGATCATGTTCCAGTAGGTGTATGCGGTGGCGCCGTTGCGGAAGTAGTGGTTGATCAGATGGAAGATGTACTCCGCGTACTCCCAGCTGTTGTCGCCGGTGCCGCATTCGGACTCCGACTGGATCAGCTCGATCTCCGGCCATGATTCGTGCGTGCGGGCGATGCAGTTCTGGCCGGCCCACTGGTAAGCGATGCCCTTGATGTACTTGCGCGCGCCGTCGTCGAAGAGGATGTTGTCGACGAAGCGGTTGTAGTTGTTGAGCGTCATGCCGTAGCCGCCGCCGGTCCAGGCCATGTCTTCCGGGCCGTTGAGCGTGCCAAGCCAGATGTCGGTGCTGAGTCCGGCCTCGTCGAACGCCGGTCCGAGGTAGTCGCGGATGAACACCTTGAGCGCTTCGGAATCCCACAGGGCGCTCGGGAACTTCTGGTCGGCGAACACCTCGTTCTGCACGCGCAGCTGGTTCACAGTGATGCCATGCTCGGCGTAGGCCTGAATGTACTTGACGAAGTACTTGGCGTAGGCCTTGAGGTTCTCCGGGGTCTGCACGAGACGGCCGTAGTTGTAGGCCTTCGGGCGCTTCATCCACGTCGGCGGGCTCCACGGACTGGAGAACAGCTGCATGTTCGGCTGCCATTCCTGCGCGCGGTGGATGTACGGGATCAGGGTCTGCTCGTCGTGTTCGACGGAGAAATGCTCCATCCCGTAGTCGCCGTCGACCTCGTCGTAGCTGTACCAGTGGTCGGCGAAATCGTTGGCTCCGACGGGGGCGCGGTTGAAGGTGAAGTTCATCTCGTCGGGGCTGAACAGTTCCTTGATGATCTGGTCGCGTTCGGCTTCGCTGACGTTCTGCAGCGGCAGCCAGCCGAGTTCGTTGAAGCAGCCGCCGAAGCCGCGCAGGGCTTGGTATTCGTTGCCGTCGAGCTGCAGGTCGGCCGCGGTGGTGGCGTTGGTGGATTCGATGTCGGAGGTTCGGTCGGCAAGCTTGTCGTCTTGCGTCGTTGCAATCCAGGTGGTCATGATGCTCCTTGGTATCGTCGTTGATAATTCGAATATGCGTTGATGTTTGGTATGGATGGGATGCGGGGCGATTTGGCCCCGCGGAGGGAGACAGTCTACGAAAACGACCATCTCCCCGGTTTGGAGCAGCTGTCTTACTTGACCTTCTTGATGGCCATGATGAAGATACAGCCGATGATGGCCAATGCGATGGCGACCGGGAACGCGAAGTTGTAGCCCAGTGCCACGACGATGGTGGACATGATGACCGGACCGCACATCTGGCCGAGGGTGGTGGCCATGTTCAGGATGCCCAGATCCTTGCCGGCTTCTTCCTTGTTCGGCAGGACGTCCACGAGCAGGGCCTGGTCGACGGCGGAGTAGACGGCGTAGCCGAGACCTGCGATGCCGGCGAACAGGTACATGCCCAGCGAAGACGGAATCAGCCACGGCATGGCGATGCCGACGGCGAAGAGCACGGAGGCCACGACGACCGGAACCTTACGGCGACCGATGAAATCGGACACCGGGCCGGAGATGAAGGAACCAACCAGGGACATGACCATCATGATCATGGACACGACGGACACGGTGACGGCGGATTCCTTGACGGACTGGCCGATGTAGTTCTGGATGATGTACAGCTGGTAGACGTTGATCATCTGGTAGCTGATGAGCATGCAGAAGCGGCCGGCGAAAGCCTTGTAGAAGTCATGGGCGGTGGAGAACTTCGGCGGGCGGAAGGAGACGAGGATGTCCTTGAAGGAGCCTTCGTCCTTCGGCAGGAAGTCGGCGGACTGCTCCTTCGGCAGGATGATCACGGCGACGACACCGCCGAGGAACATGAGCACGCCGGCGACGGCGAAGCCCGGAACCAGGTTTTCGATGAACAGGGCGCCCAGCATGGTGCCGATTGGAGCGCCGATGGTGGAGCCGGCGCCGTAGAAGGCGGACATGGTTCCGCGGATGCCGGACGGCACGCGGTCGGACAGGATGGCCACCAGCGGAGCGATCATGCAGTTGAGACCGAACATGCAGCCGCAGTAGAAGATCGTCAACAGCACGGCGTTATGCGTGGTGCCGGTCAGGAACAGCATGACGCCACCGAGCACGGCTCCGAAGAGGATCCACGGGGTACGACGGCCGAACCTGGAACGGGAACGATCGGAGAAGTTGCCGAACATCAGGTTGGCGACCAGAGACGCGACGGCGGTGAAGGCGTTGACGACGCCCACCAAAGCGTCCGGATTGACGCCCGGGATGGTCTTGTAGTGCATCGGCAGCAGCACTGCGGAGACGATGCCGAGGCCGGACATCCACAGGAGACCGAAGACGATGAAGCCGGCTCCGAAGCGGAACATGGTCACCTTGTCCAGCGGTTTGCCGGTCTCAGGCGATAGACGCGGATCCTTCTCCGCGGCGGCGACGTTGGCGTTGTACGCGGCCAGACGCTCTTCCTTGCTTGCAATTGCCTCACTCATGAAACTCTCCTTTGAATCATGCTTCAGTAGTGAATTTGCTTGTGGTTGTGTATCTCGATTTAGGTCAGGGGGCTGCTTCGCCCCTCCGTTAACTACCACTTGGTAATTAACGTATCCATAGCGTAAATCATCTTTCCCGAAAACGCAAATCGGTCCGTCACCGACGCGCTCACCGGTTTTCATAAAGGCGATTCACACTGTTTGATTATCGGACAGCCGCCTTGTTTTTTATTACTTAGTAGCTGCTTAGTTAAATGATATTACATTTCTATTTTTCTGTCATTTTCGGCGTGTTCCAATGGTTTTGCACCCACTTCCCCACTTCGTCCTGTACCTTAGTAAGCACAAGATAAAGGAGATTGCATGCGTCGCCGCACCGAGAACAGACCCAAGAAACGAATGAGCGCCGAGGACCGCAGAAAGGCGATTCTCGAAACCACCATCTCGTTCATCTCCCAGTTCGGTTTCTGGGGCTTCACCATCCGCGATGTGGCGCAAGCCCAGAACATCACCGAAGCCGGCCTCCTTTACTACTTCAAATCCAAAGAACAACTGCTTGAGAAAACCCTCAAATACGCCGATCGGACCAATCAGATCGCCATCGCCGAGCATCTTGGCGTGCAGGGCGTGACCGGCGAAGTCCTTGACGACGGCATCGCATACCATTGCGATCTTGGCCTGAAGGCCATTTCCACAGGAACCGTGGAGACCAACGCCGACCGTCCGGAGATGGTCCGTCTCTACACCCTGCTGGAAAGCGAGGCGTTGAGCAAGGACCATCCCGTGCACGAGTATTTCGAACAGCGCGAAATCAATCTGCTGAAGGAATACACGTTCGCGGCCAAGCGCGACGGTGTCGCCGATCCGGAGCGCACCGCGCTGCAGGTCCTGTCCGCGATGGAAGGCCTGCAGCTGCGCTGGCTCAACGGATCGCATGACGTCGACTTTGTCGGGGAATGGAAGGCCATCATCGACCTGCTCATCCCCTGACCCAGTCGAGCCGTCACGTCGCCGTCACCGTTGCCACACCGCTTTGCCGCTCAGCCGGCGATGACGGCCACGTTCCAACGGCCAATCGTCAGCATGTCGCCAGCTGCGATCTTCGCGCCTTCTTTCAAAGCGACCGCCGCGGTAGCGGATTCGTCAACGGTGCCGTCGGAACCCACTACCACCGGGGCGACCACCACATCGCCCGACACCGGGCTGGCGATGGTGACTTCGTCGGCGGAATAGTTGAGCAGATACGTCACCTGCTCGCCGCGAGCGTTCGTTCCGCGACGCACCGTCACCTGTCCGGCGAGCGCGGTGCCGGCATCGGCGATGCCCGCATGCTCCACGGCTTCGCGTAGAACAGCTCGGATGGTATCGGCGTCGAGCAGGGTGGCGATCCATTCGGCGTCGCCCTTGCCGAAGCCATGTCGGGTCACCGCGGCGTAATCCTTCCACGCGTAGTGGCCGTAGCTGGCGAGCACGTCGGTGCCGTCGAATGGGGTGACCAGTTCGATGAGCGCCTGCGCGTCGCTTGCCGGGGTTTTGGCGAGCGTTCCGGCGAATTCCACGGACACGTGGCCGTTTGGACGGGTGAATTGGTTGTAGGTCATGCCGAACACGTCGGTGAGGTTGTGCGGCGCGCGGTCGTGCCATACGGGTCACCTCGTCGTCGGTTACGAAGGAGCGCATGGTGGAGACAGGTGACCGCGTTGGAGCGAATTCGCGCAGACGGTCGGTTGTTTCCTGCGGAGTGCAGTACAGTGCCGGGGTCACGATCATCTCGTATTTGGCCAGGCGTTCGGCCGGCGCGTCGGACGGGATGAAATCGCATTCCACGTTGAGTTCGAACAGCGCGTCGTAGATGTTGCGCACCACGTCGTTGTACTTGAGGGTGCCGCCGAATGGGAAGCCGGCCTCGATGAGGAACCAGTCGAGCGCGGTCAGCGATTCGTTGCTGACCATGATGGACACCTTGTTGTGCTTCTTCAGGTGGACGAGCCGCTCCCCCACTTCCGGTTTGGCGATCTCGCGGCCGAACATGCCCGCCTCGCGGTAGGTGGGATTCGGTTCGAGGTCGTGGCTCAGCAGGCCCTTCCAATATGTTTCAAAGGAATTGTGGATGGAGTGCCAGTGCCAATATTCCACCATGTCGGCGCCGGAGGCGAGGTGGGAGTAGGCCTGCAGGCGCAGCTGGCCCGGGAACGGCACCCAGCCGTGCTGGCCCTGGGCCTCCGTTTCGAGCACCAGGTAGTTCCTGCCGTCCTTGGTGGAGCGGGTCATGTCGCCGCCGAAGGCGATCTCCTTGCCGGTCAAATCGTCCTCGGTGGGGTGGTAGATGTCCACGCCGGTGATGTCCACGGCGGTCGAGGCCTTGAAGTGGTCGACGGCCGGCTGCACGCCATAGGAGTATCCGCGCCATTCGAAATCGAAGTTGTGGGTGATGAACTGGTCGTCATGCGCGTATTCGCGCACGATGTCGGCCTGCCACTGCAGGAAGGCGCGCACCTGGTCGCGGCGGAACTTGTCGAATTCGCCGCCCAGGGACTCGTTGATGGTGGCGGTCACGTCCGGGAAGTCCTCCCAGGAGTCGATGCGGTTGGACCAGTAGTCGAGGCCGAAGTGGTGGTTGAGCTCGTCCAGATCGCCGTGGAACTTCTCCCGCAGGTACTTGACGAACAGGCGCTGCATGTCATCGGAGACGGAATCGTAGTATTTCGTCTCGTTGTCCACCTGATAGCCGATGACGGCCGGATGGTCGGCGACATGGGAGATGAGCTTGCGGATCACGCGTTCGCCGTAGAAACGGTAGGTGGCGTTGACGATGTCCATGATCTGGCGCGCGCCATACTTGCCCTGTCCGTTCGGCGTGACCGCGAGCACGCTCGGGTCGAGTTTGACGAGCCAGCTGGGCACCGCGTAGGTCGGCGTGCCGACGATGACATCGATGCCGGCACGCTGCGCGGCGTCGAGCGCGCGGTCCACGTAGGTGAAGTCGAACACGTCCGGCTGCGGTTCGCAGGTGCTCCACGTGGATTCGGCGATGCGGATGACGTTCAGCCCCGCGTCCTTCATCATTTTCATATCCTCATCGATGCGGTCGATGCCTTTCATCATGAGGTATTCGTCATAGTATGCTGCGCCAAAAAGGATGTGGTCCACTTCGTTGCGACTCATGGTTTTCTTGTTCCTTACGTCTTCGCTGACTACGGTCGAGATTTTTATCTAACAAGTATTAGATATAAGAAATATATTATCTGCCCGCACATATGTCAAGAGGCTTGGAAATAAGGCGTGTCTTACCTAATAAACATTAGATATACGACCAGCCGCTACTTTTTACCGGTATCCGTCCCATACCGGAGAGGGAAAAATCAACCGTTCGAAGGCGAGCCATTCGTCATACAGGTCGATCGGCGGTTTGCGCATCCACCGCAGCTGGATACCGTCCATCGCCTCGATGCATTGCCGTACGATCGGCCGCATATTATCCCATCCGCCGACTTCCGGAGGCAGTTTCCATGCGAACTTTGAGTAATGCTCCCACGTCAGATCCGGTCGGTTTTCGAAATACTCGTGCAGTGGATGGTCCGCGTTGAACGATTCGGTTTCCAAAACCATGTACAGCTGCAGCAGACTGCGGCGTTGCGCATTGTAGCGGACCAGAAACCGCAGATATGCGGGAAACAGCATGCCGTCAGAATCGCTGCCGGGCAATCCCGACTTAGCGAAGTCGGCGGGTGTGCCCTGCTGGTCGTAGCTATCGGTGACCAGCAGCGACAACAACCGCTCCTTGTTGCCGATGTAGTGCAGCAGTCCGGGCTGGCTCATGCCGATGGCGTCGGCGATGTCCTTGAGCGACGTACCGTAATACCCCTTCTCGCCGATCAGCTTGCCCGCCGCCGCGATGATTTCGCGTTTGCGCTCTTCGGGCGATTTGCGGATACGTTTCTTCCCCTCGGTAACCATATGGAACAGCGTACCATCGGACGGGCCCTCGGCCGGTCACGCCTGGAAGACGTCCGGATGCTTCGGGTCGCCCGGTTCGTCGGCGAGCACACCCTCAAGGCCGAGAAACTCCTGCCAGAATTCCAGCGAGTTGCCGTATGGGATGGCCTGGCTTCCGCGCGCCTGCAGGTTCGCCTTGGCCTCGAACACGTCCTCCTCGCGGATGCCGTCGAAGTAGCTTTCCAGTCGGTCGAGATTCGTCGGATCGTAGAACAGCGAGCCGATGATTTCAGTAAGCCGCTCGGCGCGGGCCACCGGCAGCGAATCCCAGTGGCGGAATTCGATGAAGTTCTTCAAACGCACGTCGTTGAAAGTGCGTGGAGATACACATGGTTGATCTCGTACGCGTTGAGCTCGCGGTCC
>ENA-OQKX01000139-OQKX01000139.1-human-gut-metagenome-genome-assembly--contig:-NODE-139-length-14705-cov-3.413843_pt1 | contig 14705 bp, 15 predicted proteins | sample MGYA00242654_ERZ504810 | MGnify/ENA primary metagenome ERZ504810 (study PRJEB26092, sample SAMD00036378) | human gut metagenome | host: Homo sapiens | study: EMG produced TPA metagenomics assembly of... | reverse complement strand
AATCTACCGGAATATGCTTTATTATCTAAATACCATTGGTTCACACACCACTATCCCGCGAGGTGTTTGGCATGAATACTGCCAAAATCCCGAGACATACAAGCCAAAATTCCATTGCCGCAGGCAATCTGGAATGAATTTGGCTACGTTACTGTGAACGAAGTGAACAGTAGCAATATTTCCATATTCCATGTACAGCATAAGAACAGAAAAAAATACAGCTTCTGATCCTGCCGTAACCGGCGTATCTGTAGACATTGTAAGTCATGGCTGCTGATTTCAGTTTGTTTCTGGATTTGCCGCCTTCGCTGAGACGATATTTCAGATAGGGTTTGTTGATTCCGGCAGCACAGCCGTATTTTCGCAGGATTTTCAGCCAGGTGATATAATCCTCATGGCTGTCGTCATGCTCCATGGGAAATTCACGCGCCACATCCCTTCTGAGTATTACCGAAGAACAGTTGATGCTGTTATGTTTCAGAAGTTCTCTGTAGGTGATCTTCTCTTTTACAGGGATTGTCCGTCCTGTACTGCTTCCGTCCGCTTTCATCAGTTCCCGCCCTGTAGAACACAGCACGTATCCTGTCTCTTCCAGACGTTTCAGCTGTTCTTTCAGCTTGCCTGGCTCCCACCAGTCATCTGCATCCAGAAAAGCAATGTAGGTTCCCTGTGCCAGCCCGACTCCTCTGTTTCTGGAGCCTGCAGCTCCCATATTCTGTTCATTCTTAATATACCGAAAGTCCTCTCTGCCCTCATAGGCAGACAGGACTTCCTCTGTATGGTCTGTAGAACCGTCATCGATCACCAGAAGTTCCAGCGAAACTCCCTGTTCATAGACGGATTCCACAGCCTTTCTAATATATTTTTCTCCGTTGTAAACCGGCATGATCACAGATACCAGCGGTTTATTCATTGTCATTCCTCCGTTTTATTCTCTGACACTCCGGCGTTTTTCCCGGAATCCTTCAACGCATTTACCTGTCTGTCGTCTACTCCCTCAGATACTTCTTTCTGGAAAAAGATTTTAACTGTCATAAAGATCAGCTTGATATCCAGCAGGAAGGAATAATTCTCAATATAAAACAGATCCAGCTTTAATTTGTCATAAGGAGTTGTATTATACTTACCGTAAACCTGCGCATATCCGGTAAGACCTGCTTTAACTTTCAGACGATAATAGAATTCCGGAAGCTCTTTCTCATACTCAAGCATGATACTTTCACGTTCCGGACGCGGACCTACCAGAGACATATCTCCCTTAAATACATTGAAAAGCTGAGGAAGCTCATCCAGATGAAGATTTCTCAGCACATGACCTACCGGTGTGATACGGGAATCATGCTTGGATGCCAGTCTTGCACCGTTTTTCTCCGAATCTACGCACATACTGCGGAATTTACAGATCTTAAAGGGCTTTCCACCCAATGTCAGACGGTCCTGAAAATAAAACACCGGACCTCTGTCGTATGCTTTTACCGCAATCGCTATGATCAGCATGATCGGTGAAGTGATTATAATGCCGATCCCTGAGATCAGAATATCCATAACTCTCTTTGCAGCACGCTGGTCTACTGCCAGTCCCATATTTCTGGATACCAGAAGCGGTGTGTCAAAAAGATGGATGCGTTCACTTCCCATAAGAATGATGTCCGAAATCTTCGGACTCACATAGCATCGGACAGAATGTGCAAAACAGTATTTCAGATAACGGTTTCTCTCTGTTGAATGCAGATCCCAGATGATCACGCCGTCATAATCCTGCATCATCTGATGGATTTTTTCTTCTCCCACACTGATGTGTACCTTGCCGCTGATGTCATATTTGTCCTTTCGGGAATTCATCTTATGGATCAGGTCGTCCCCGGATCCCGGTCACCGTAAATGACCAGAAGCCGGCGTGCGCGGTAAAGTCCGGAATAGATATACCTTGAACCAATATCCAGATATGATCAGAACCAGCTGTATTCCTGTCATCTCGATCATAGGCCATACGCTCAGGAACCATCTGTTGATCAGGGTGATCTCCAGATATTCCACCACATTGGTACACAAAAGTGCCAGTGTCAGCGAATAAAATACATCAATCCTCTTAAGATATCCAACCTTAAGTCCTCCGTACAATTTGGCAAACAGGGCAAACATCAGACCGTAGATTGCGATCAGTACCCAGTTACCTTTGCGCCAGAAAGGCTCGTCGATCTGTCCTCTGTAAACGGAATACCACACCCATGCAAAGACCGCCGCCTGTGCCAGAACCACCAGACTCGCCAGACAAAATACGATAAATCGTTTATAATCTTCTCTTTTACTCACGTGATAACCTCTGTTTCTCTGTAACTGTTCAGTATTTTCACAGTTACGCATTTCTTCTATAAATTCCTACCTATTATAGCGTAAGAACTATTATACGTCCACCCGTTTCACTTAAATTTGTGAACAAATGTTACTGTTCACACAGCATTATTCCGCGAGGTGTTTTGGCATGAATATGCCAAAATCCCGAGACATACAGGCCAAAATTCCATTGCCGCAGGCAATCTGGAATGAATTTTGGCTACGTTATGAGCATAATTTACAAATATCTTTAATCCCCTGTCATGCGATTCGTCTCGATATTTGTATATAATGTATAATTTTTCGTCGATTTTACTTAGTTTGTAGCAGAGTTTTTACATAGTTTTTTTTCAGAAACCTATGGAAAAAATGTCAGGAAAAAATGTATAATATTACCTAACAAATGAAAGCGAGGGTTCACTATTATGAAACAAAATAGTATGTTGGCCATGATCCTGGCCGGCGGTCGTGGCAGCCGTCTGCATGATCTTACCAATAAAGTGGCAAAGCCGGCCGTTTCATACGGCGGTAAATATCGTATCGTAGACTTTCCTTTAAGCAACTGCGCCAACAGTGGCGTTGATGTTGTAGGTGTACTTACACAGTATGAATCAATCCAGCTGAACAGTTATGTGGCAGCCGGCGGACGTTGGGGTCTTGATGCTAAAAACAGCGGTGTTTACGTTCTTCCTCCACGTGAGAAAGCAGATGAGAATCTGAATGTATATCGCGGAACTGCAGATGCAATCTCCCAGAATATTGATTTCATTGATAAATTTGATCCTGAATACGTTCTTGTTCTTTCCGGTGACCATATTTATAAAATGAACTATGACAAGATGCTTGCAGCCCACAAAGAAGCAAAGGCAGATGCAACCATCGCAGTTATCGGAGTTCCGATGAAAGAGGCAAGCCGTTTTGGTATCATGAATACTGATGAATCCGGACGTATCGTAGAATTCGAAGAGAAACCTGAGCATCCGAAGAGCAACCTTGCATCCATGGGTATCTATATCTTCACCTGGAAACTCCTCCGCAAGATGCTGATGGCTGATATCAAGAATCCGGATTCCAGCCATGACTTCGGTAAGGATATCATCCCTACTATGCTTAACGATAACAGAACTCTTTATGCATATAAATTTGAAGGATACTGGAAAGATGTTGGTACCATCGACTCTCTCTGGGAAGCAAACATGGATCTGTTAAGTTCCAAGAATGAACTGGATCTGGGTGATCCGTCCTGGAAGATTTATACAGAAGATGTTACCGCACTTCCACAATACATCAGCGCAGAAGCAGATATTAAAGATGCATATATCACACAGGGCTGTGTTGTTCAGGGCGAAGTTAAGCATTCCGTTCTCTTTACAGGTGTTAAGATTGGTGCAGGTGCCAGAATTATCGACAGTGTACTGATGCCGGGTGTTGTTGTAGAAGAAGGTGCCGTTGTTCAGCGTGCACTTGTAGCTGACGGTGTCCGCATCGGTAAAGGTGCAGTTGTCGGTGCCGCAGACAGTGAGCACATTGAGCTTGTAGCGAAACGCGTAAAGGGGGCAGAATAATATGTATAAGGCATTTGGAATCGTAAGCTCTTCCGGGAGAAATATTTATGTAGATGGTATGCAGGATTATCGCCCAATCGGTGCGTTTTCCTTCCTTGGCAGATACAGAGTCATTGACTTCCCTATCTCCAATATGACCAACAGCGACATTGACCGTATTCAGGTCTATATCAATAATAAACCCCGTTCTGTTGTAGAACACGTTGGAACAGGACGTCATTACAACATCAACTCCAAGAGCGGCAAACTTCAGCTTCTCTTCTCAGAGCACAATAATGACAATGATATCTATAACACCGATATCTCCTGCTATCTGGACAACATGGAATCCCTCAGCAGAATGAATCATCCGTATGTTGTCATTGCCCCGAGCTATATGGTTTATTCAATTGATTTTGACCAGTTTTTACATACACACGTTGAGTCCGGTGCAGATGTTACTCTCCTTTATCACGCTGTTGATAATGCAAAAGAGGCTTATCTTACCTGTAATGTTCTGGGACTGAACCGCCAGAAAGGTGTGGAATCCATCGAACCGAATCATGGTAATAAGAAGAATCAGTATGTTTATATGGATACCTGTGTTATGAAAACAGAGCTTTTCATCAGCCTGATCAAAGAAGCCAAGAATCTTTCTTCCATGTATACACTGGCAGACATCCTGAATGATAAATGCGAAACTCTGGACATCCGCGGCGTTGCACACAAGGGATTCTTTGCAAGCATTACAGACTTCCCAAGTTACTATGCTGCAAACATGGCTCTCCTTAATTACAAGTCAGCTCAGGAACTTTTCCATGATAACTGGCCAATCTATACACGTACCAATGATTCCTGCCCGACTCAGTATTTCAATACTGCAGATGTGAAGAATTCCGTAATCTCCAACGGCTGCCAGATTGAAGGTACTGTTGAGAATTCCGTAATCGGTCGTGGATGCGTCATTAAAAAAGGTGCTGTTGTAAGAAACAGTGTTGTTCTCGCTGAAGTCACGGTAGGTGAGGGTGTTCACGTAGAGAATGAAGTAGTCGACAAATGGGCGAAACTCGTTCATAAAAAAGAAATCGTTTCCCCGGCTGAACAGCCTGGTTATATCAGAAGAAATGATACTCTGTAATTAATGATTAATTAGATTAAATGCAAAGCCCCCAGAAGCGGTCACTTCCGGAGGGCTTTGTTTGTGTTTACTTAAATTTCACAAACTCTTCACATTTTCCTCTTGCATTTCATTTTTAGCGTGTTATAATACAGCTGTAACAAAGATAAAGAACAAACAACTGAATACTCAAAAATACTTAACACCACCTGGAGCATTTCGGATGCTCATAAATTGAAGATAGTGTCAAGCGTGTCACCTCAGCTGTAAAATGGAGGAAAAGTCAAATGAATACTTTAAAAGCTGAAAAAAGAACAATGGACACAAAGGCCAAAAGATTAAGAAGAGAAGGCTACGTTACAGGTAACGTATTTGGCAGAGAGATGGAAGGTTCTCTTCCTGTTAAAATCGAGAAATCTGCTGTCGAGAAACTTCTCAAGACAAATAACAAAGGAAGCCAGATTATGCTGGATGTAGATGGTCAGTCATATGACGTACTGATTAAAGAGATCCAGTTCAATCCGTTAAAAGGCAGGTGGATGAAATAGATTTCCAGGCACTGGTAAGCAACGAGAAAGTACATTCCGTAGCAGAGATCGTACTTGTAAACCACGACAAACTGGAAGCCGGTGTATTACAGCAGCATCTGGAAGAAATCTCCTTCAGAGCTCTCCCAATCAGCACTGGTAGACAAAATTATGGTAGATGTTGGTGAACAATGAAAGTCGGTGACGTAATCAAAGTCAAAGACCTCGCCATCGCCCAGGACAAAGATGTAGACTTAAAGACAGACCTTGAAGCTGCAGTTGTATCCGTAGCCGCCGTTCACGTAGACCGGCTACTGGAAGCTGAAGAAGAGGCTGCTAGACCGAAGAAGAAGCTAAATAACATAATATCTCTTTTAACATTTATTCAGGTACGCTCAAGCGTACCTGAATTTTTTTATCAAAACATCTCCCTCCACAAATAATTGACCTTTCCAGATATCTGCACTATTCTGTTCCCGTACTATTCTTTCTCTTGCTCCTGCTCCAGCAGCCTGAATGACAATTCCAGATAAAAAATCTCCTCCGGATCATCCAGCTCCGACTGCAGGATTTCCTTAATCCTGTCCAGCCTGTAAAGAAACGTACTGCGGTGGATAAACAATTCCCTTGCCGCCTGGGTTGCACTGAGATGCTGCTCCAGATACACTCTCAATGTCTCCATGTACTGAGTCTGATTCTCCTCATCATGCTTCTTCAATTCCAGCAGCCCTTCATGACAGATCATTGTTCCCGGCAGTCTTCTTGTTGCCTGTTCCAGAATATAAGTCAATGCCACCTGACCGAAATAATGAATCCACAGATAAGGCTTCTTACGGCTTCCTACATCCAAAGCCGTCTTCGCCTGCACATACTGCCGTCTCAGATTCATATGTCCTGTCATCACCCTGCTGTATCCGGCTTTCAGATAAGTATCCCTGATAAAATAAACCAGTTTTCCGGCTACTTCCTCCTGGCTTTTTCCAAGTCTGGTAAGGTCAAAAAATGCCACAATTTCATCCTGATAAAGAAAACTCACAGAATCCTCAAATTTCTTCTTAATATATCGGCAGATTGCCTTTGTGGAAAGATTCTGCTGATTCAGATAGGTAATCTGCAGGATCAGGCACATATATTCATGATTTCCGCTCCATCCCAGTTCACTCAGTTCTCTGCTCACTTGCATATAATCCGCAGTCCTGTCCGACAGAATTCTCACAAAAATCTGCTCCATATCCCTGTCCGGATCTTCTTCCTCCGCTTCATGCGCAAGCAGATACTCCAATTTCTCCACCAGAATATCCAGTACACAGATAACTCTCAGTGTAATCTCTGATCTGCACTCAGTCAAAACCAGCCTGTGAGTTGCTTTCCCATCCACAAACAGATTTCTGTTCATCGAACGACATCCACTGATGTAAGCCGGAAACATCACATATTCATGCGTATCTGCCATATCTCGATAAGTCTCATTCTGCAAAAGTGCATTTACATATTCCATATTCAACCCGTCATCTGTATACAGCCGCGCCCTCGGCGGCAGATACTCGCTTCCCGCTTCCGCCACAAAGGTAAAATCCAGTCCTGTTACAGTCATCGGATTCTGCAGAAATTCCGATGTCACCTGCAAAAGCCTGTCCATTCCGGCATGTTCTAACATCAGATCATGAATCTTCCGTTCCCATTCATCAGCCGCATCAAAAATCTCCTGCACATCATTCATAAATTCTGCTATTTCTTCCAGACTATCAAGTGCAATATGAATATACGGAATCTGCTGAAGCTCTTCTGATGCAGCATCAATTTCCTCTCTCCCACAAAATACCCAGAGTATATTTTCAGCAGTCAGAACTGCCGATTCCCACTCTTTGTCATATCTCTGTACCACATAAACATGCCCATGTCGAAATGTTTCTTTTTTTTCATAACACAAAAAGGGGCGCAGATATCCGTCTGAACCGGATAAAGTTCCCCTTTCCGTAATTTCATATTTCTCTTTTATTTTTTCATATAAATAAACTGATGACAGCTGCAAGTCTACAATCCTCCTGTCACATAATTGAAGCACCTATTTTACCAGTCAATTCTATAGCAATTTAACTCACACTATGTCTTTCTCATACGCACCTGTCAGCCCGGTTCTCACACAATAAACGTCTTCGCAACTTCCACAGCCTCAATACAGTTCTCTGTATAGGCATCTGCTCCCATATTCTTCGCCAGCTGCTCCGTTACTGCACCTCCACCAACCATAATCTTAAATTTATGCTTACTGCTGCTTCGTTTCAGAGACTTTACCACCTGCTCCATCTCCGGGATTGAAGTACTCAGAAGCGAGGAGATACACACGATCGACACATCCGGATTCTGTTTCACTGCACGCAGAAACTGCTTCTCAGAAATATCCACTCCCAGATCGATCACCTTAAATCCGGCACTACGAAACATGATCGCAACCAGATTCTTACCTACATCATGCAGATCACCTTCCACCGTTCCAAGGATTACAGTTCCGATATTCCTCCTGCCAAACTGCGAGTCCTGTTCCTCCAACAATTCAAAACCCTTGCGCACACTTCGGGCTGCTGCCAGAATTTTAATAATATCCGCTCCATTGGATTTGTAATTCTCCCCCACTGTTCGCATAGCCGGAGTCATGGCCTCTTCCACAATCCGCCCTGCAGGAATATGCTGCTTCAATGCTTCCCTCACCAGCTTCTCTGTCTCCCCCGGATGTCCGTCTTCAATTGTTTTTCTTAACTGTTCCAGTACTGTCATATCCTCAAGCCACCCTTAATACCTTCTGCCAAAAATCCCCCGCCCTGCGGCGAAGGATTTTTTGTTTTTTCAAACACGCTCTGCGCTTTCAATATCTGTATTTTATCATATCTCACTGTTATTTACAACGAAAACTGACTTCCCCTTCCGCAACCTCCACAGAGAATGTTACTGTTCACTCCGTTCTCAGTAACACGCTTCGCGATGCACAGAATTTATGCTAATCGCATAAATTCGCGCGGTATATCTCGGGTTTTCTGTGACCTTCGCTCACAAAAAACACCTCGCGGGATATTACCAGTGAACAGTAACCAGAGAATTTACTTGATTTAAATCAAGCAGATATTCGTAATCCGCTTCGCTACACCAAATAACTGCTCCACAGGGGACTTACCTGATTCGGCTAAAATGTTATTCCAGAAGGTAACAGCTCGTATAAGCAATCGTACAATCCCCATAATAATACTGTAGCTCATTGGCCTGGCAGACCTGTGTTACCAGCATCCCGTAAGCCTCCATCGATGAGAAAGCCTGTTTCGGAAACCTGCATGGAGCATCCGGATAAGTACAGACCTTACATTTCGTACAGCATCCCGCACCAATCGCCAGCATATCCGGATAAATCTCCCGAAGTTTCTTCTCAAATTCCACAAAATACTCCTTATGTCTGGCTTCCGTTTCCATCATTCCCTCGCCATCAAAAACATCCTCCAATTCACCAACTGTCTGAACAATAATCCCATACTTATACTGCCGGACTTTCGCTTCACATTCCTCAAGAGAGCCACATCCCGGAGGACAGCTCCAGCACTTATCATACTTATGACAGGTATCCGCTGCACACATCTGTCGAACCTCCGGCTTCAGCTCAATCGTATCACAATCCAGCAACACCACATGCGAAAACCCCTGCTCCATTCCCATTTGCTCTATTTTTTTTATATCCATAATCTAACCCCTTACTCTCTTGTATAATCTATAGCAACCTCATCAGGCGGATAAAATTATCCTCTTCGCGCCTCAGTTCTGCACCGAATAACTGCTCCGCAGTTTATCAGAAGAACTCTGCACTTCTCAATAATTCAATCAGGCGGATAAAGTCATTCACCTGTCTCAAATCCCAGTTCATCAATAAAATGATCCTGAAAATCAGCCGAAGCAGCTAGCTCAACGAATTCAATCTTTCTCACCAGCTCATCCATCTCCAGCATTTCCTTCTCATTCACAAGTGCGATCTTCGCACCCTCACCAGCAGCGTTTCCCACTGGTTTCACTTTCTTCACAAGCGTCGCCGGAAGCAAGCCAATCTTCCCGGCACTGGCCGGATCCATATAGTTGCCAAAAGCACCTGCAATATATACCGAACAGATATCATCTTCTGTAATCCCAAGCCGCTCCATAAGCATCTGAATTCCCGCTGCAATCGCAGCTTTCGCAAGCTGAACCTCTCCGAGATCCTTCTGAGTCAGATAAACCCCTCTCTCATTACCGCCCCGCTCTGGCGGTACCAGAATAAACACACCTTGCTTCTCCTGTCCGCTTCTCAGCACACCATTCTCATCCAGCATTCCAGCATCCAGAAGACCCGCCACCAGATCGATCAATCCCGAACCACACAAACCAACTGCCGGCTTATTCCCAACAGTTGTATAGTTCCACTTCCCATCCTCATACTTCACATGATCCACAGCCCCGGCCGCGCCACGCATTCCACACTCAATCTTCGCACCCTCAAAAGCAGGCCCGGCCGCAGTAGAACAGGTCACCATCCGCTCCCTGTTTCCCAGAACCATCTCACCATTCGTTCCAATATCGATCATCAGAGAAATCTCTTCCTGCTGATCCTGCCTGATAGCCAGCAGACATCCACAGGTATCCGCTCCCACATATCCTGCAATATCCGAAAGCATGATCAACTCTGCACGCTCCTGCACAGCCAGACCGTAATCCCCCGCATTCAGCACCAGCCTCTCACTCACAGCCGGAGTATACGGCGCATGCACCAGCGAAGCCGGAGAAATCCCCAGAAACAGATGATGCATACAGGTATTTCCCACAACACACACCTGAAAAACATCCTCTCTCCTTATCCCTGCATCCTCTGCCAGACTTCCCAACATCTCATTAACCGCTTTCCGAACACACATACTTAACGCTTCTGTTCCATGCTCCAGCGCATAATTCGCCCGCATGATCACATCCGCACCATACTGCGCCTGCGGATTCATCCTGCTCTCAACTGCCAGAGTCCTCCCATCCGCACCATCCAGCAAATACCCCGCAATGGTAGTCGTCCCAATATCAAACGCTGCCAGACACCTCCGACCAGCTTCCTTCCTCATTTCCAGAATCCGCCGTCTACTGTAAATCACATACCATTCATCAGAATCCCTGCGCATCCCATACAATTCACCCGCCAGCTTCAGATCCACCTCCATCTGCCCCGGCTCAACCTCACCATCTGTCTCCGCCAGCGTATCCAGCAGCCTCTGCCAGTCCGACCGCTTCTCCCCTGTTTTCGCCTTCTCCAGCTCAACCTGAGCCATCCGTAGTCCCGGTTCAAACACAACTTCTCTGTTAAATCCATCCGTCAAAATCTTTTCATTGCCAGCCCTGTCCAATGTCTCCACTACACAAGTCTCACCTTCACCAATCCGAATCTGACACGCCTTAACAACTTCCCCATTAATCTTAACCAGACACTTCCCACATTTCCCCAGACCGCCACAAGGCGCATCCGGCCTCAGTCCTGCCTGAATCTCCGCCTCCAGTACCGATATCCCATCCTCCACCTCTATCTCAATATCCTCACGCACAAACTTAACCCAAGCCATAAAAACCTCCCACATATCCAATCCAAACATCACAACAGCCAACAGCCAGCTCAGAAAAATATTTTATTTCATGTGCATTTGCAGGGGTCTTAGATATTCTTAGCTCTCAGAAATCTGCGTTATGAGCAGACTGTATCACTGTCTGAGCGAAGTTTGCAACGGAGCGAGTTTGAGAAGGCTGCTCATGCCTTTAGCAGATTTCTGAGAGGTTAGAATATCTTAGACCCCGAAACCGCACATGAAATAAAATATTTTTCTGAGCGTCCCCTTTTTCCCATTATAACACACTCCAAAAAAATCCCAAAATACACGAAAGGACCACTCCCCAGAGCAGTCCCCTCATAATATTTTCATGCTATACTAAACCCGCACAAGCAATCAGATCATGCTGCCAACTTCTTAGCCAGTGACGCCGCACTAGCCGCATCATCAGAATATCCGTCAGCACCAATTTCCTCAGCAAAAGCTTCTGTAATCGGCGCTCCGCCAACCATAACCTTAATATTACCTCTGAAATCCGCCGCATTCAACGCCTCAACAGTCTCCTTCAGAGCCGGCATAGTAGTAGTCAGCAGCGCAGAAAGAGCAATGATCTTAACATCCGGATTCTCTTTATAGCACTCAATAATCTTAGCCGCCGGAACATCGACTCCAAGATCGATCACCTCAAATCCGGCACTCTCGATCATCATGGCAACCAGATTCTTACCAATATCATGAAGGTCACCGGAAACCGTAGCAATGATAACCTTACCAAGTGCACCTGTAGAACCAGATGCCAGATGCGGTTTCAGAACCTCAACACCTTTCTTCATAGCACGAGCTGCAACCAGCATCTCCGGAACAAAGATCTCACCATTTTTGAATTTCTCACCAACTACAGACATCGCACTGATCATACCATCATTCAGAATCGCAACCGGATCATCACCCTCATCAATGGCTTCCTGTACAGCCGGTCCTACTAATTTCGCTTTCCCTTTTTCAACTAATTCCGCAACTTCATTTATCTTAGACATAATCAAATCCTCCTGTTATTTCTCAATTTCAGATTCCAACCACTTAATTCATTTACACAGTTTCTGCAGATTCAACTTACTTCTTCTTTGTTGTACCAATTAAGCCTTCTCTGTAAGCCCCTATATATTCCATACAATAATCATCCAGACCAAGTAATGCTTCTGTTGCATAAACCAGTCCAAGCATATCCTTATTTGTCGGATCCATAATTCCACTGTCCAGTCCTGCATTCATTGCCAGTACCAGGAACCCGTAATTAATCAGCTTACGAACCGGCAGATTAAAGGAAATGTTACTGATTGCTGCCGTAATATGAATGGTCGGATACTGCTCACGTACACTTGTGATCGTCTCAATATTCGTTGCAATACCATCCTCAGAAGTACAAAGCATCTCAACCAGCGGATCAATGTGAATCCTGTCCGGAGCAATTCCGTACTCTTTCGCTTTCGCCATGATCTTGTCAAAAACTTTCAGACGGTCTGCTGCACATTTCGGAATACCTGTATTGTCACTCAGCAGCGCAATTACCTGCCATCCCTCATTTCCCGGCTCAGCCATGATCGGGAAAATCGTATCAATCTTATGTCCCTCTCCTGATACAGAGTTAAAAATTCCAGGTTTCTTACAGAACTTATAAGCCTGTGCCAGAACATCCGGACTCGGGCTGTCAATTGAGATCGGAAGATCTGTAACCTCCTGGATACAGTCGATCATCCATTTCAATGTTTCCACTTCTTCCGCTTCCGGAACAGAAGCGCAACAGTCAATATAAGTAGCTCCGCTTTCCGCCTGAAGCTTTGCTCTTGCTTTAATAAATTCAGAGTCTCTTTTCGCGATCGCTTCTGCAACGATCGGGATAGAACCATTAATTTTCTCACCAATAATAATCATTTTCAAACACCTCCATAGCATCATCCTCTGCAACACCTGAAATTTCATCTAAATGTCGGACAGATATTTGTATTCCGTTTTCCCACTGACAAATACCTGAGCTCAGAACATAATCTGCCATGGAAGCCTTGTAGATTCAGATGCCTTAATGCCAAATTTCTCTTCATTCAGCTTGTCAATGGAATCACAGAGAGATTTATAAACACCCGGATAAACAGAACCAGGGCCACCCTGAGCGATACATGGAATAAAGTATTTGTTTCCACATTCTTCGCAGACACGACGTACCACTGCATCACAATTCTCATCTGTCCAGCCCTCAAAATCAACTGCACGATTTTCGATACCGCCCATGAAGCTGATCTTTCCGCCATATTTCCTGATCAGTTCCGGAAGATTATTGGTTTCCATACATCCCTGCCATACATCGATCCCCATCTCAATCATAGAAGGAACCAGTGTTGCTGCGTAACTGTCAGAATGATGGATAACCAGCTCAACGCCATGACTGTGATAATATCCGTAAATTTCTTTATATGGCTCAAGTAAAAATTCATCAAACATTGCAGGACTCATAAATGTACTGTCCAGTCCACCCCAGTCATCATGATGGAATAATGCATCAGGATGAAGGTTGGAACAGATACCTTCAGCAAGTTCCAGTTCCCACTCTGTCAGATATTTGATCAGATCATGCATTTCATCCGGATTAGTAATATAATAAACCAACGCATTACTGATCTCACACAGATGATGAGTCTGCTCAAATAATCCCGGTGCAACGAAAGCTGCTTTAAATGCCTGTTCTCCGTCAACTGCATCATACTGAGCCTTCACCATATCCCACTGATCCTGGGTAAATTTCAAAGACGGTGCATGTACATAGTCTTTCCAGTCTTCAATATCCTTTACCACGATCTTGTCAGGAGTATGTACAGGAAAAGAACCCGGAACTCCTTTCGGGAAAGTATTGGTTACCCCCCATGCATTCACTACATTTTCCTGTCCCGGCTGAAGCAGCGGGTTTGTAAACATAAACGGATGAAAAAGAAGCTGCACTGCTTCATACTGATTAACAAATCTGTCAGGATTTCCGCCTTTTATAACTTCCAGCATATTCTGTTTCGGTGTTAACATATAATCTACCTCCTCATGCAATATGAAAATCCCCCCACATTCTCACATTGGTTTGTTTAATTTGTCGTTCTCTGTCTCGTTTCTGATAATTTTATTGTAGCATTTATACAATCCAAAATATATAATCAGATATGCGGATTTTTCACGCCCGCATTCCTACAAATTGTATGAACGCATCTCAAATATTGTACCAACAGTAACCGGCAGCCATATAATAAATTTTAAGTCAACCGTAAATACACTTGTAACACAACTCTAAACACTGTATAATTTTGTATATACAGATATCAGATTTTAAAAATCATTTATGCCTGCACAATAAGACTTTTAAACCTGATTTATCTAAATATAAAGAAATACGATTTATATAACAGATCAACAGATTCCGAATGTTTTACAGTAAATATTTAACAGGTGGTGAACGCAATGTTTTCAAAAAAATTATTAATACCTCTGCTATCGCTCAGCCTTCTTGTTACTCCTGCATACAGCAGTCATGCTGCTGAAAATACAGAGGCCGTGG
>ENA-OQKX01000138-OQKX01000138.1-human-gut-metagenome-genome-assembly--contig:-NODE-138-length-14715-cov-2.718467_pt1 | contig 14715 bp, 15 predicted proteins | sample MGYA00242654_ERZ504810 | MGnify/ENA primary metagenome ERZ504810 (study PRJEB26092, sample SAMD00036378) | human gut metagenome | host: Homo sapiens | study: EMG produced TPA metagenomics assembly of... | reverse complement strand
CAAGAGAACCATCGTACACATGTGTTGGAACTGCCTTATTGGCAAGTACCACAAGAATGACCGGTGCTCCATAGAACGGATCCATTCTTTCCGGTGCTCCCATGATTTTACGGTTTTCTTCCGAAAGCTGGTCACGCAATTCCTTATTCGTCACTGCAAGGATGATCGGGGACTGTTTTCCCATTCCGGTTGGCGCATAGGTTCCGGCTCTTACAATCTGCTCAAGTGTTTCCTCTGGAATCATATCCGGTTTGAAATTGCGGCAGCTTCTTCTTGTCTCTAAAACTTTTAATGTATCGTTCATGATTGGGACCTCCTGATTTTTTATCTGGGATTATTATAGAACGCTTTTGCAAGAAATTCTATCGTTTTTTCATTTCCTATCACTTATTACAGTCCGCTCAGATCAATCTCATAAATCAGTTTTTCCGGCTCTTTTTTCCTGCATGAAGAAAAACGATCATATACCACGGCAGATACAAAACATCTGCCTCTTTTTCAATATTTGATTTTTGAGAAAACAATACTTTGCTCGAACTCCCACTGTTCCACCTTCATTGCATGATCCATTGCCAGATGTTTTTTGAAATCATTTCCAGATTTTATCTCCACAAGCTCCGTATGCAACCCTTTCTGTAAAACAAAATCCAGTTCTCCAATTTTCTTGGAATCATAATAATGAAGCTCAAATCCATTTGACTTCAGGTTTTGTGCAAAAGCATTTTCCAGAATACTTCCCATATTGATTTCGACATTTCCCATCAAAAGATCAAACTGAATATTTTCCATGCAGGAAGCACAAAGCAGTCCCACATCATTCATATATAGTTTGAACAGATTCCTTTTCTCACTTAGCTGCAATGGAGCCTGTGGTTCCGCCACGTTATAGCAAGGCAATGCCACTCCTGCATCCGCAAGCCAATTAAAACTGTCCTCGTACCGGATATGTCTGGCGGATGCATTGATACTGTTTAACTTAAATCTGCGGTTTTTCTCATTGAGCTGTGCCGGAATACTGTCAAAGATTGCTTTGATTTTCGCTTTGTCGCTGCCTTCAGCATATTTTGCAATATCTAACCGGTATAACTCCAGAATGCTTCTCTGATTTTGCACAACTTTTGCAATATCGTGCGTGTCAATATAAATCTGAACTGTTTCCGGCATGCCCCCGACCACAAGATAACTGTAAAATAATTTGCAAAGCGTTTCATGCACGGAGTCAGAAACCCTTTCTCTTCTGTCATAACAGTTTTTCAAATACTGCAGCGTCTTATCCTGCACCGCATTTGCCCACAGATATTCCTCAAAATCAAGCGGATACATTGGTAAAATCTGCTCGAAGCCAACCGGATAAGATCTCACTTCCTTATACCGAACTCCTAACAATGAACCAGCTTCAATATAGTCAAACCTGCCATCCTCCACGAGAAATTTGATTGCCGACCGGACAGCCGGACATTCCTGTACTTCATCAAACAAAATCAATGTCTTTCCAGGCTCCAACGGTTTTTGAAGGTATGCAGTCAGATTCGTAATGATTGCTTCTGCTGTCAATTTATCTTTGAAAATATCTGCTGCTTTTTCATCTGTCACAAAATTTATTTCTGCAAAATGTTCATACTCATTTTTTCCAAATTCCCTGATCAGAGTTGTCTTGCCAATCTGTCTCGCGCCTATAATGCACAGTGCTTTCCCTCCTGTATTTTCTTTCCATTTTAAAAGTTCCTGATATACTTTTCTTTTTAGCATGTCACGCCCTCCGAATGTTAGGATTCCCTTTTCTTACATTCATATTAACATTTTTCCAAAGTATTTCAAGGCTTGTTGTAACATTTTTCCTTCGTTTTAACTTCGTATTTGTAACATTTTTCCGTAATTTTCTTGTAATTTTGTAACATTATTCGCAACATTTTTCTTTCAGTAGTGCCAAAATCAACCGGAACACCTGCTCCGCCGCATTCCGCATATTTTTCTGCGCAATTTCCATGTCCATAGCTTCATCCAGCGAACACACACCCGGCAGGATGGAGAAAAATGCATCGATTCCCTTTTCGTTACATTTTTTTGCTTCCTCTGTCACACTTCCGGCAAAAGCAATCACTTTACAATTGTAGTTTTTTTCTGTCTTTGCCACACCGACCGGAACTTTTCCCATTGCCGTCTGAAAATCAAGACAGCCTTCCCCCGTCACCACGACATCTGCATCCTTCAATTCATTTGTCAGCCCGACTGCCTCAAGCACAATGTCGATTCCCGGTTTCAGTTCCACGTTTGGAAGTCCCCACAGAAACGCAAACCCAAGCCCTCCGGCTGCGCCTGTGCCCGGAATTTCACTCAGCTTTTTGCCGGTAAATTTTTCCAGACATGCCGCATAGGACTGCATCGCCCTGTCCATGCTCTCTTTTTCTTCTTCCTTCACGCCTTTTTGCGCTCCGAAAACGTAAACACACCCCTGCGCTCCACAAAGTCGGATTTTGTCTACATTCACATTGCGATCTGAAAATGGCAGTCTTTTAGCACTTCCGGCACACGATTATTTTTCTATCTGCTACCACTTTTTCCAGCGAGGCAAAAACCGGTGGCAATATGTCTCCGTTTTTCATCCTATTGAAATTCATAGCCCAGTGCCGATAACATTCCGATGCCGCCCTCTGTCGTCGCACTGCCGCCAATTCCAATGATAAATTTGCGGCATCCTTTTTGAACTGTCATCCAGAATCATTTCTCCGACTCCTGTGGATGCTGCTTTCCATGGATTTAACGGTTCTTTTACAAGTGTAATGCCGGATGCCTCCGCCATCTCCATCACAGCTGTTTGATCCGGCAGAATACCATATCTTGCTTTTACGTGGCTTCCCATCGGGTCTGTCACGGTCACATACTCATAGGTTCCGTTCATCCCTTCTACCAAAGCTTCCACCGTACCCTCGCCTCCATCCGCGAGCGGTTTTACGACAACATCCATATTATCTGCTGCAGGTTTCCTGTCCCTAACGGCTGCTGCCCCACCGTCACAATGCGCACGCGCCGCCGCAAGAATCCCCTCTTTACAGGCGTTTCCCGCCTGCATACTTGTCATACTTCCTTTAAAAGAATCAATTGCCACTACCACTTTCATATAAAATGCCTCCATCTATGATTCCAATATTGTACCATAGCCGGAGGCATCAAAACAATGATTCCCATTTTGGTTTTTCCAACCCAAGCTTATTTTTCAAAGCAGTTTAAAACAATTATGGGAAGCAGACCACGCGAGTATCGTGCTGCTTCCCATAAGGAGATTTCTACTTATTAATTATTTCTGAAAATATTCTTTTGCAAATTCCATATCCTGTACCAGTTCCATGGTTCCAAGATATTTTCCGCTTTTATCACGGACTGCCATATAAGTGACTAACATGGTTCTACCGTTTTTATCCATCCAGACAGGTACTTTATCAAGCGTTCCCGCTCTGAACTCTTCAATATACGGCGTACCTGCTGTTCAATCTTCGGCGGGTGGCAGGAGAATACCTCTCTGTCGATCGCCATTCCCGGTCTTTTGAACACTTTTGGACCTTCGTTAAAAAAGCGGTTGATATTGTCTGTGTCCACAAACGAAATCTCCAGTGGGATGGTATTCAGCATTGCTGTCAACTGCTCCACGGTCATGTGACCGCCTGCCATGACAATCTCATCCTGACTGATGGACGGCGTCTTTACGTCCTGTGCCTTCTCTGCGTCCTCCCAGACTCCGTTTTCTACACCAAGACACTCTGCATAGTCTTTTGAGTCCCGATAGATTCCAAACCATTCCTCATCCGTAAAGTTAAATGCACAATTTGGAAAAAGAATATTGGCTTCTTTATAGATCATCTCGTCTGCTCTTGTGAGTGCCGCCTCGAAACGTTTTTTCCACTCATCATCCTGTGAATCCGCTTTTTTCGCCAGCGCAGCAAATTCATCCCGTATCTCATCATCCACCGTCCACATAACATCCGACGGACCGCTGATCTCATACTTTACCTTTAAATGCGGATAAAGAAGATCTCCCTTTTTGGCATAATGGATTGCAAGCTGCCGGACTTCTTCTATAAGCTTGTACTCTACATGCCCGCTCTTTAATGCTTCCCTACATTTTTTAATCGTTTTGGCAAGTGCTTCGTTCTCCAACGTAAATGTGTGAAGTGGATGCCCCGGAATCTTCACAAGCTCCGCTGTCTTTGCAAATCTCTGTTCCCGGATCGAATCCACCGTTGCTTTTTCAGCATTTGCGATCTGCTCTTCTCTATTCATACTTCCTACGCTCCTTTTGGCAATGATACTGTGCGATTTATTTTCATATATAGTTTCCTTTTTTTGTATCTTTACTATACGCAATTGGGAGCAGAATTTCCGTTGTTTTTACAACATTATAGAATTTCTCTGATTTTTTCCTCTACCACATCCATATCCGCTGTCGGCTCAAACCGTTCTACCACGTTGCCATTCCGGTCAATTAAAAATTTTGTAAAGTTCCATTTGATATCTGCGCTCTCCATATAGTCCGGCCGTGTTCTTGTCAGCATACTTTCAAGCATTGGTGTCAGCGGATTGTCCTGATCAAAACCTGCAAACCCTTTCTGCTCCTTCAAAAACTGATACAGTGGATGAGCATCTGCGCCGTTCACGTCAATTTTTGCATAGTGCTTGAATGTGATTCCAAACTTTGCATCACAGAATGACACGATCTCCTCGTTGGTGCCCGGTGCCTGATTTCCAAACTGATTGCAAGGGAAATCTAAAATCCCAAAACCCTGTTCCTGATATTCCTCCATTTTATGCATGTTACACATTACATCTTCCGCTTCAAAATCATAAAATTTACTCATTGTTTTTCTCTCCTTTTATATTGCATGCAATTTAATTGCGTTCAATCTTTATGTATAATAAAATACAACCTATTGGCATCTTTGTCAATAGGTTGTACACAATTAATTTTATTTCATAAATTTTCCAAAGAATCCTTTTTTCTCTGGCTGTTTCTCATCCTCTGAATCCTCTTCTTTTCCTTCCTGCTCTTTCCACTTAAAGTACTCAGAATCCAGATTCACGCTGATCTCAGGGGCAGCTTTCTCTGTTTTTTCTTCCGGCTGTTCTTCCTCCGGTTCTTCAAACGAGATTCCCTGCTGTTCAAAATAATCGCGGTTGATCTTGATCTCTGGCTTCACTGCTGCATAAGGAGAAGATTCCGTATCCTCTTCTTTCCATTTCTTCTCCTTCGCGATCTTCTTATTCCGCTCCTCAATAATACCCATGTATTTGTCCGTATCCTTAAGATCCTGCAGCAGACTCTTTAATTCCAGCTTGTCACCGGAAACCAGTTTTCTTTCATTTGCAAGCTTTTCTCCCATGCTGTCATAGACCGCTTTCACAGACTCATTCGCCTCATCCATAATATCAAGTATCCGCCGGAGCGCTTCATCCGTATACATAACCGACGCGGCATAAACGTCCTCTGCTTTTGCTCTGGCGTCATTGATGATTTCTTCCCCGATCTTCCGGTTTTCCCGCTGCGCCTGCTCCCTGCCCTGCTGCGTCAGTTCATACTCATCCATAACTTCTGACATGCAGACTGCAAGCTGTTTTAAAATATCCAGCATCTCTTTCTTATTTACGACCAAATAGTTAGAATCTCTCTCATATGGATTGCTTTTTGATAAAAGGACATGTAATTCCCTGAGAACCTTTTTCCATGTTGTCCTGTGCGCTCATTTTGAATCTCCTACCAATCCCGACTTATGTAAACTTCTTTTTCAACGTATGTCCGAATGATCCACTGATACCGGAAAATTTTTTACTTTTTCATCTTGCGGGATTTTACTTTTTTCACAATTTTCTTAATTAATACTATAATGAAAATGACAAGTAAAATCAACACCGCAATCGCACCAACAATGATAGCAGTAAATTTATTTGGATTTTTTACAAGGTCAACGATATTCCTACTGTCATCTACCTGTTTTCTGTAATGTGTGGTGCTGTAGTATTCCGGCACATTGGCTATTCCGTCGCCGTCTGTGTCCTCAAATGACTCCATGTATCTTGCGATCGCATCCCACGCTTTTAACTCTTTTCCATTCTCTGTGATAATGACATCCTCGAAGTCTTCGATCGGTGTTCCGTCGGCGTATTTTGGAACCAGTGATAACAGTCCGTAAGACATATCTGTTACGGCACTTAACATCTGTCCGCTGTAAAGGTCTGCGACCACGCGGTATAATTTATCATCCTCAAGCTCAATTCTCTGTGTACCATCGTCCAAATACACATCTGTCACTTTATTTAAGATCATGCGGTTTGGATTGTAAGTAAAATCAAGTCCGCTGCAATATAATCTCGCCGTTGTCATAAAATCAGAAACGGATGCGTCGATCTCCGCTGCCGTCTTTAACTCTTTTCCGGTCAGATACACGCTGATCAGCGGATAGCCAGGCACTCCGTCTGCACCGATTCCAAGGGAAAAGGAATTGAACACCTGCTCTACTGTAATGTCACCTTTTGCATAAGTATCACGTACCGTTCCACTTGGAACGACTGCAACATCCACCGGAACACCGTCATAATCGGCTGCATTTTCCACCGCATACACATAGGCGTCCGACATAATATCGCCGAGGTTGTGTTCCTCATGAATATTTTCCAGATCTTTCTGTGTGGAGAAATCCACGTCATTTTCCGCTAACACCTGATCTTTGGTATAGCCAAACTGTGCCAAATAGTCGGTGTCCACAGTATCCATAAACTGATCAATGGCGTTCTGTGTCTCTGTATCCTGATCAACGTCTGTTGTGACCGGCACAAGTTCGTAAGAAGTCATCTCCCAGCGTCCATCTGCTTTCTGTGTCATGGAAAGTTCGCCGAGATTCTTACCATATTCACCGCAGGATACCACATAGGTATCTCCATGGACAATTGGCTCTTCCAGTGTTGTATGTGTGTGACCGCTTAAGATCAGATCGAGATCCGGCACTGCCTTTGCCAGATTTTCATCCTCTGATTTACTCTCGTCCTCCCAGGTTCCGCTGTGGGAAACGCAGACGATCATATCAACATCCTCGTTCTCCCTGATCTCTTCGACCGTTTCTTTTACCGCCTTGATTGGATCTTTGAATAAAAGTTCACAGGTCGGCGCACAGGCAAGTGCATCTTTACCAAAAACGCCTACGACAGCTATGTCTGTATCCCCTTTTTCCAATACAACATAGTCACTGACCCCGTACTCATCAAATGCGTCTCTGATCAGCTGTTGTCCCTCACTTAAGCCTGCTGCCTCCATGGATTCCCAATCCACATTGCAGACAACCATTGCCGGAAGATCATCCCCGGACTCCGCCGCACTGTTCAACATATTTGCAAGTCCTTTGGAACGGTAATCAAATTCGTGGTTTCCGAGTGTGGTCACATCGCATCCCATATAGCCTAACATACGGATTTCTGCCGCCTGCGTCTCAAAAACAGTCTGGATCAGTGTTCCCATGGAAAAATCACCGCCATCAATCACCAGCGTGTCAGGATTTTTCGCTTTCTGCTCCTGGATCAAGGTGTTGATCCTCGCAAATCCTCCCACTTCTTTCTCTGCATCATCCACCACCGTCGTAAATGTGTTAAGGTGGGAATGTGTATCATGTGTGAATACAATATCCACCTGTTTTGCGGAATCTGCTGTCTCAGCGGAAACAGTCTGTGTTCCTGCAAAAGTTGTCAGGCATAACATGCCTGTGAGTGCCAATGCTGCCCAGTTTTTTCTCATATTTTTCTCTCCTTTGCTATTCCCCGAAAAATACACTGTCTCCCATCGCCTCATATTTTCCAGTAAAAACTAAGAGCAAAACTACTTCAAATATGATCGCAGTTCTGCTCTTTTTGTATTTACTATTTTACATAAATTTTACATTGATGTAAAGAAGTCCTGTCACTTTTACATCTGTTTTTCTGTGCTTTTTCTCAGCTTTTGCCTGAAGCTTTGCAAGTTTTTTCTTTGTCGGTCTGAACAACCGGAAAATCCTGTAAACTTCCAGAACGATCAGCAGACCAAAGATAATATCAATTGCCAGTTTGATTTTGTCTGAAATTCTCATTCCGTCTTTGATCTGGGAACCCGGCATTGCGCCATTCATGCTCTTGCTGTTTGCGATCGTGTAAAGTACACGGTGCATTGCCTGTCTTGCATAGTAGTAAGTTGCAGGATCACTCTTGTCAAAATTGTATCTTGCAGATGCCGGAAGGCTTGTCAGTTTCACATCTGCCCCCGCCTCCGTCATCTGGTAGCCATCCATAAATACACCGGTATTGGCATTGTCTGTCATAACGATTCCATCAAATGCCCACTCGTTGCGAAGGATTCCTGTGATCAGTCCATAGTCACCGCCTGCCCAGGTTGCACCGGCTCTGTTGAAGGAAGTCATAACACCCTGTGAAGCACGGATTGATTTTGATGCGTTCGCATAGCTTCCATCTTCCTGTTTCTCGACATAATTTAAGGTAACGTCGCCGACTTTCATGCACATCTCAAATGGTACAAGATAAATCTCTCTTGCAGACTGTTCATTAAACCAGGTGGCAACACTGAATTGTCCGTCACGGTCACCACGATGGTTTTCCTGATCGTTGAATGCAAAATGCTTGATGTAAGTATACATACCTTTGGAAGCAGCTCCGTAAACTTCTCTGGAGGCAACGGCTCCTGAGAGGAATGCATCTTCGGAATAGTACTCTCCGTTACGACCGGAATATGGTGTTCTGTGGATATTCATGGATGGTGCATACCAGCCATCAGCTCCTCCGAGCAATCCTTCGTTTCCGATCATTGTTCCATATTCACTGGCAAGGTCTAAGTTCCATGTCTGTGCAAGCGTCATTGCGTTTGGGAACATTGCTCCTGTACCACCATAAATCAATCCTGCTGCGGTGTCCGCATCAATATTAAAAGGTTTTTCTACAGAATCAATGTATTCAATACCATAACCGGACACGCCGATCGTATTATAAATCTCATCTGCAGTCAGTTCATCTAAAAGGTCATCCCAGAGCGGATCATCAAAATCAAGTCCCCTCATGTTAATCAATGTTAATCCATTATCTGCACCATAGACAATCTGTGTGTCTGCAAGTGTCTCCGGAGCAACATCTGTACCGCTTGAAAAGCTGTCAAGCTCTGCGATCAGATCATCGGACGCTGTTTTCACATATGTATAGGAAACTCCATCTTCACCATTGATCTCATTTCCCCAGGTACTGATCTGAGTTCCTGCCTCTCCGTCATGTGTCGGGAAAGTTCCCTCCCAATCTGATCTTGTCAGATAAGTTACGTCTGCCTTGCAATCCTGTAACTGGTTTGTGATTGTCACACCCGAGTAAGAATCTGTTGCGTAGGTTGTCACATCGGTGTCTGTGTTATCTGGTGTGTATACAGATACAAATTCTGCTTTTTGAGCTGGCTTCTCAGATTTCGCCGCAAGAATATTGTTAATTGCTGCATGTGCGTTAGCAGCTGCTGTGATGTAATAATCACCTGCGTCAAAAATATATGTCTCTGCTCCGTTTTCATCATAAGCTTTTAACTGCTCTTTGGAGAATGTACAGGTTACCGTCTCTTTCTCGCCCGGTGCAAGTTCGCTTGTCTTGCCGTAGGCTACAAGCTGTACGGAAGCTTTCTCTACTCCGTTTGCTTTGTCGTACTCGGTATATGGGGACTGTGCGTAGATTTCTACGACATCGTTTTCCTGCCATATCTCCGGTGTTTTCCACATCAACAGTCACGGTGCACTCGTCACCAGACCATGTTGTCTGCATATTCGACCAGTCAAAGGTTGTGTAGGAAAGACCATAACCAAATGGATAGACCACTTCCTCTGTGTAATCATAATCTCCTGCATTTCCCTGAGTTTAAAACGGCATCCTCATAACGTGTCTCATAATATTTGTAACCTACATAAATTCCCTCTTCGTAAGTCACATAGTTATATTTTGTCAGTTCTCCGTTCTCATCCACATACTGATAATCGCCAAAATTCTGTGCAGCCGGAGATTTGGATGCATCTGCTGCAAACGTATCTACCGTTCTTCCGGATGGGTTTACCTGTCCGGTCAGAATGTATGGAATGGACTCGATTGCGGTGCAGGAAAGCACTGCTTTGACATTCTCGTAATCTTTTACCCAACCAAGCTCTAATGCAGCGTTGGAATTGGTTACAAGAATCACATTATCAAAGTTGTCATTTAAATAAGAAATAATTTCCAGCTCTGTGGAATCAGGCTCCAGATAACTTTTTGCCTTATCTTCCTCACTCTCCGCATGATTGTACATGGAACGCGGCATGTCACGGCCTTCGCCTGCCACTCTCTTTAAGAAATAAACCGGCACGGTATTCTTTACCGAATCCATGACCTCTGTGTTCTCCTGTAATACGGATAACGGAACTTCATGGATTGCAAAATCTTCTGCGTCACCAAAACTGATCGAACCGGAGCTGAGTCCGTATTCTTTCGACTGCTCTGAATAAAAATCCATTAAAGTTGTATTGATTTTTGCTCCTGCGTCCTCGAAAATCTGTGTCAGATTTCTTCCTCCCAGCATAGAATCACTGGCGGAAACAGTTGCTGAATTTACACTGAAAAAGCTGAACTCCGTATCCTGTGCCATTGGCAGGATTCCCTCATTACTCAAAAGCACTGTCCCCTCATCTGCGATCTGCTGATGAAGCGCTGCCTCTGCTTCTTTGATACTGTCCGTCGTATAATCTGCTTTGTTATACGTAAGATCAAGACCTGTTGTATCTACGTCGGAATTATCAATCTGTGTGTTGATCCCCCCGATCATACTGTCCATCATTCTCGCATAATTCGGAAGGATGGTGTTTACGACTGCGATGATCACTGCAAATAAAATGATCAGCACAGAACGTATTGTTGTTCCTATTATTTTTCTGGCTTTACTCATAGTTTCCTCCTCTTAAAAAATTCACTTCCGGCAACAAAACTCAAGACTATGAAAGGTTTTGCTGCTTCTATTTACCATAAAAATAACACGAAAGAAAAGAAAAATGCAGGTTTGGACGTAACCTGACATTTTGAGAGACATATTCCGTTGTTTTTTGTAAAATCCGATATTGTACGGGTTCCCATATGTTTTTATCGTCCATGCGGATTTTGGAAAATCATGCGGAGCAGATATTTGTTCTGTTCAGTCTTTATGACCATCTGACCGCCGTAATGCTCGACAATGTTCTTCATGCTTTTTGTTCCAAATCCGTGACTTCCTGTATCCTGCTTGGACGTAACCGGCATATGGTTACTGTCATAGACCAGACTTCCCTCATAAGGATTCACAATCTCCACCAGAAGGATTCCTTTTTTGTTCTGTATCTGCACAGATATCCAGCGTTCATGTACGTTTGAAATTTTCCGGTTTGCCTCGATCGCATTATCAAGGGCATTGCCGAATAAAGTATATAGGTCAAGCTCATCCATAAACGCAAGCTGACTCCCATCTGCAATACAGCTCATGGAAATCTGATTACTCTGACAGGTCAGTTTTTTCTCGGTTAAAACGGTATCCAGATATTCATTTCCGGTTCGGACCACCGCATCATAAGCAGCAATTTTACTCTCCATATCCTGTAACTTTGCCTTGCGCTTATCCTCATCACTCATCGTCGATAAAATCATGAGCTGATGTTTCATGTCATGATAATGCTGGTTTACAACTGCGATACTCTCCTTGGACATCTCGTAACGCAGCTTTGCTTTTCCCAGAGCTGTTCTTTCTGTGAAAATTCGATGCGCTCTGTCTCCCTTTTCATCTGTTCCCGCTGATTCGTCAGATAAACAGACAACACAGGATTGCATAAATGCTATGTATATGCGCATACCCCAGATAGTCCATCACAATGCTAAGTCCCCACACAATTCCCATTAAAACAACGGATGTTGTAGTCGCGGAAATCGCCCCGATCGGGTATTTTCCCTCATACACGGTTCCTTTTTGCAAACCAGAAATACGCCAGAAGAAAAGAGCCTGCAAGACACGGAATGTATACAAGCGGATGTTTGTTTCCTATGATTCCACTTGTAAAATGTTCCACGAGAACCCGAATACAGTAAAAAATATGTTCCACACCATAACTTAAGGCAAAAATGTACATCGCCTCATAGATACTGCTTTCCGTACAGAAATAGATTGAAAAAATCAGTATCGCCCATATCAAAACAAACCACACAAACATAAGAATGACGGATTCCACCCACAAAATCCCCTGCTGCATTTCCGTCCCGTAGTATTTTATGTAAAAAATGGGTAAGACACCAAGCAGACAGGTACCCACAATTATGATTGCCATCGCTTTTCCCATGCCATGTTTTCTTTTTTTCAATGGTATACAAAGTCCGATCGCCGGAAGCAGCATTTCTAACATGTATAGGAAATTAAAACTTGTCACTTCCATCTCAAATCTCCATTCCGACGTAATCGGCAAATGCCTCTAAGAACTCTTTTTTCCTGCTCCGGCTTAAAAATATCTGCGTTCCGCCCACATAAACAGTATCTTTCTTCACCTCATCCACATGCCGCAGATTCACAAGCTGTGACTGCCCGCTTTTGACAAAATAATATTCCGCCAGTTCATCTGCCATTGTTTTTAAAGGGATTCCGTGTTTTGAATACACCTTATCTTTTGTGTGGAAGAACATATCATGTCCCACAACCTCAATATATAAAATATCCTCGGTAGATATCTTGCATTTTCGTTCCCCTTCTGCAACCAGAAGCTGTTTTTCCTTGTGGTACTTTGACGTTACTGCCAGCACTTTGTCCATGGTCATCGCAAGCTGCTCATAAACAACCGGTTTTAAAATAAAATCCAGCGCATTTACCTTGTAGCCCTCTATTGCATACTGCGCCAGCGCCGTGATGAACACGATCTGTGCGTCCGCATCCACTTCGCGGATTCTCTTTGCGGTTGTCATTCCATCCTGATATTTCATATGGATATCCAGAAAAATCAGGTCATAGTCCGCAGAATAGTCATCCAGAATATCTATGCCGTCATTAAAAATTCTTACGATAAATGCTTCGTTTTTACTCTTTTTCATATTTTCTCAGATGCTCGATGAGTGCTTCCTGACACTCACGTTCATCCTCTACGATTGCTATTTTTAACATAACCTTCTCCCAGATGAGAAGAGTGCGAAGCCATAGTTTTGGCTCCACACCCTGATAAATTTTTCACAATCTACAATGTAATATCTTCGACGGATATACCAAGTGAAGATAACTTTGCAAGTGTGACCTTAATCTGATAATCAAGTTCTTTGTTCTCCACACCGCCATTGGATTTTTTAATGCGCTGCAGATCCGTATATTTGTCAATTGTCAAACTGATAAGTTCTTCTCTTGTCATTCCATTATCCTCCATGCTATCACCGCCTTTCGTTGGTGATATTATAACATAATGTAAAGTTCCTATTCAATTGAAAAAGGTGCAAAGCCCTTTTTCTATCACGACTTTACACCTTCTTTTTTATATTGTTTTCTGTTAATCTTCCAAACTTGTCTGAATATCCTGTATTTCCTTCAAATACTCTTTTTCAAGCTTTTCATACTCTTCGTTCCGAAGCAGTTCAAGCTTTCTTTCCAGTTCTGTTAAGTGTTTTCTTAATTCATACTTGAATTGTACATCTGTTGGCATATATTCCTCATTCACTTTCCATCACCGCCTTTCGCTGGTGATATTATAGCATAATGTAAAGTTCCTATTCAATTGCCAATGTACGATTAGGAGGGAAACCATTCATATTGAAAACTTTAAAGAATTTTTGAATCCATATAGAAGATACGCCACACATATCTCAATGAATTGTAAATTTACAATATCATAAAAAAGACTATGAAACAAATAAAATTTTTATTAATTTTGCTGCTGACACAGCAAAAACAACACCCACAATCAAAAATAAAATCTACATAAAAAGAGCTACGTACCAATTTCTCAGTACAGCAGCTCCATAAATCTTAAGCTTCCGCTTTTTTTGCTTCCCCTTCCGGGAAGATGATTTTATTAACAAAGAAGAATACCACCATAGATACACCACCGTTTAATACGGTCGTTCCGATGTTATACAGCCAGTCCGGTACGAACATTCCTGCAACAGCAACCCAGATACAGTTGATCGAGTTTACGATACAGGTAACAATACAGAATGCGATCAGATACCACATTCCCTGATACCAGATGTTACCTTTACTGCGAAATACGAAGCTTCTCTGGATTGGGAAGTTGATACACTCACCAACTACCATTGCAATCATGTATGCACAGAAGTAAGGCAGTCCTCCATGTGCAGCGTCATAGCCGATAATGTTCCATTTGAAAGTCTCTCCAAATAAAGTAATATCGATTCCCGGGAATCCGAAATCAACTTTTGGAAGCCCTGCAAATGCAAGTGGTAAAAACAGTAACATAAAATATTTCAGTACTGTGATAAGGTTACTTACAATAACAAATAAACCACCTTCACGAATCCATTTTGATGCGCCCGGATGCTTTTCTGCAAATCCAAGCCATAAGCCTTTGATTTTCTCCATAATATTAATCCCTTTCTCTCTGGACTGCGAAACTCTACTTTGCAGTTTCGGAATAACTTTCTGCATTTATGTTCCGCTTTTACTTGTCTTAATCCTAACATAAGAATTCCTTT
>ENA-OQKX01000137-OQKX01000137.1-human-gut-metagenome-genome-assembly--contig:-NODE-137-length-14807-cov-2.570163_pt1 | contig 14807 bp, 19 predicted proteins | sample MGYA00242654_ERZ504810 | MGnify/ENA primary metagenome ERZ504810 (study PRJEB26092, sample SAMD00036378) | human gut metagenome | host: Homo sapiens | study: EMG produced TPA metagenomics assembly of... | reverse complement strand
AGTGAACAGGAATACATCATCTGCATCACCACTTCCATCGTACATTACCTCTTTCTTGTAATTATTCAATCCCCGCCATTCTTCGGCAGCTTCATAATTACTGTTCCTTCATGATTGCTATTACTTCATATTTACATTATAAAAATGTTTTTATTTTTTGAAAAGGGACTTGCCTGCAAAATTAATCGCAAGTTCCGACAAGAAAACCACAAGTCATTTTCTTGACTTTTTTGCATATGGGTATTATAAATATGGAAGAATTGAAGTGCAGAATCCATGCTTTTTTGCACAGAAAGGACTTCTTATGAAAAAAATCGTAATGACCGGCGGCGGTACAGCCGGACATGTCACACCGAATATTGCCCTGATGCCTGCGCTTCGCAGCGAGGGATATGAAATCTCTTATATCGGTTCCTATGAGGGAATTGAAAAGGGGTTGATTGAAGCACAAAAAGTTCCTTATTACGGAATCTCTTCCGGAAAACTGAGAAGATATTTTGATGTAAAGAATTTTTCTGATCCATTTAAAGTGATCAAGGGCTATTATCAGTCAATCCGCCTGTTAAAAAAGATAAAACCGGATGTTGTATTTTCCAAGGGTGGCTTTGTATCTGTTCCTGTTGTTCTGGCAGCAAAACACTGCAAAATCCCTGCAATTATCCACGAATCCGACATTACACCCGGTCTTGCAAACAAGCTTGCAATTCCAAGTGCTACAAAAGTATGCTGCAATTTTCCTGAGACAATGAAGTATCTTCCTGAGGGAAAAGCAGTTCTCACTGGTTCTCCAATCCGTCAGGAATTATTAAATGGAAATCCTTCGAATGCGATTAAACTCTGCCACTTTGAAAATACGGAGAAACCGGTTATTTTAATTATTGGTGGAAGTACCGGCTCACGTGCGATCAACACCGCAATCCGTGATCTTCTTCCAGAGTTACTGAAACGCTATAACATTATCCATTTATGTGGAAAGGGAAACCTTGACGAAACTTTAAAAGATACCGATGGCTATGCACAGTTCGAATACGCAAACAAAGAACTTGCAGATATGTTTGCACTTGCATCTTTAGTCATCTCCCGTGCCGGAGCCAATGCCATCTGTGAGCTGCTTGCACTGCACAAACCTAACATTTTAATTCCGCTGTCCGCTGCTGCCAGCCGTGGAGATCAGATTTTAAATGCAACTTCATTCCGTTCTTCCGGTTACAGTTATGTGCTTGAGGAAGAAGCAGTGACAAACACCGCTCTGTTAGAGGCCATTGACCATGTTTTCTCACACAAAGAACGTTATGTGGAAGCCATGGAAAAAAGTAATGGTAAGAATTCAATTGCTGCCATTGTCTCTCTGATCAATGACGCCGCTAAAAAGAACTAGAATGATCTATTTTTAATAAAGTAGTAAGGCTGTTGCGTGAGACTACGATTTTTGTATCATGCAACAGCCTTTTTGGCTTATGATTGCATTTTTAAAGAATCACGGATCTCTGCCATCTCTTCTGGCGAAAAAGTTTCATGAGACCAGTTTAAGATATCATTGTTCTTTGCATTGAGGTATCTTGGGATCAGGTGCATATGGAAATGGAATACTGTCTGTCCTGCCACTTCGTGATTGTTCTGAACCAGATTGAATCCGTCACATTTTTAATACATCTGTCATATGGATTGCGAGCTTCTTGGCAAGCTTCATAGCATCTGCAGCTACATCTTCGTCGATCTCATACAGATCTGCATAATGATTCTTTGGCAGAATCAGCGCATGTCCCTTGCTCGCTGGGCTCACATCTAAAACTACCTTGAACTCATCATCCTCATAGATTGTGTTGGATGGAATTTCTCCTGCAATAATTTTACAGAAAATACAATTTTCATCTCTCATTTTTTTATCCTTCTTTCTTAATATTAAATTATGTTGTCGAATTTTGTAATTCGTTAATGATTGCAGTTTCCCTGTATTGGTGCTAAACTGTGACTGTCTAATGTGAAAATCTGAATGAGACCGGGGTGAAATTTTGTTAAATAGCGAGGACTACCTAAATATTTTCCATGAAATCAAAAATTCTATTACATTGATCAGCAGTTCTTTACAATTAGTTGAAAAGAAACATCCGGAAGTGTCTGATTTTGCGTACTTGGGCAGAAACTATGTCCGAAATCACCTCATTGCGGAACATGGTCACGGAGTTATCCTCTGCAAGGCTCTGCGATCATCTGAATCTCCGCCATGTTAATTTATATGATTATATGGAAGATATCCACGATTCCATCTCCGCCTTCGCAGCTCTTGATTTTCACTGTAACATCATAACGGAAGAAAATCTTCCCGAAATCGATATTGATCCTCAACTACTCAAACAGGCTCTCATTAATTTACTGAAAAATGCTTATGAAGCCATGGATAAATCAGGAACCGTAACCATCCGCGTTTCATCCGAAAATGACGTTGTCCTTATCGCTGTAACCGACTATGGCGGAGGGTTAGATCCTGCCTTTGCTGACAGTATTTTTGAACCTTTTATCACTTCCAAAAACGGTGGCAGCGGTTTAGGTCTTGTCATCACCAAGCAGATTGTGGAATCCCATCATGGAACAATCCACTGTGATTCCAGACCTGGTGACGGCTGTACCTTTACGCTCACTTTGCCTCTTACACAAAGTTAAACATGGTATCTAACATACGGAGTGTCTTGAAATTACCTTTTGCAGTCATCTCACCTGTCATGAAAGCTCTCTGGAATGTCATTCTGCCTTCCACGATACTCTCAAGAACCTGATCTGAAAGCTTTGCGATCACATCGATATTCTCCTGTTTTCCATAACTGATTTCTAATTTATCATCCTTTACAGAAATAAACAGCGGTTCTTTCATCCCGTCAATCATGAATAAATAGCGGGCAGCAAAATCATGCTGAGGTGTAAAATGTCCCTGAAAATCTTTCATAAATGCATCCTGTGGCTGCGGATTCTTTCCAAGCATATCCTTAAACATGGATGCCAGTTCTTCGATATCCTCTTTTTGCTTCTTCACATAAGAGTCATCGGAAACATATTTGGATAACTGCTCGCTCTCCTGTGGAGTCAGTTCTAACTGTGGCGTACGTGAAATGCTCCGCTTTACTGCCTGATTGCTTGTCGGAAGATTTTTGATTTTCTGGGAAATCGTGCGATAAAGATTCTCGGCCTTTTTCTCAATGATGACGGTGTAATCCTCATTCATTTCAAACGTGACGAGATCCTCCACGTAACCGCAAAGTCCTGCACATGGCAGTCCGCCAAGAATCTCCCATGCATTGGCAAGCGTCATCTCTCCCTCACGTTCTCCGTAAGTGGTTGACATAACGATTGGCTGCATATAAGTAACCTTAATCTTTTCCTTGTCTCCATAAAGCCAGCACGCATCCAAAAACTGCTGCATGTATCCGCCAATTCCAAGCCATTCCACTGTCGTCGCCAGAATAATTCCATCCGCGTCTTTCATAGTCTGTGGAAGTGTTGCAATCTCATTTTTATGTTCATAGATATTGATGCGCTCTACAGTCACACGAAGTTCTTTTAAAACTTCCTCCATTTTATTTAAAACATAAAGAGTTGGATCGTCTAACAACCCTCTGCCGCCATAATAAATATTTATCTTCATTGATCTGCCCTTTCTATCTGCGAAGCAGATTATTTTGTATTTGCGGATTTATATTCATGGATTCATCCGCAACATCTTTTTTAAGTATATTAAGTTTTGCAGACAAAATCAATATTTTTGGCGTTTTCCGTGATATAAAATCAATGTTGCCAAAAATCCGCAGAGCATGCCTCCCACATGGCACCAGTTATCCACGCCTATGCTTGTAAAGCCAAAGTAAAGACTTAATACGATCATGATCAGGATTCCCTTTGTCGTCATTCCCTCCAGCTTTCCTCTATGGTATATCACAACCCACAAAAGTCCACCGATCACACCAAATACTGCGCCGGAAGCACCACCGGATACGGCATAATTTCCCGACAATAGCATCATGATATAAGAGAGCAGTCCTCCACCAATTCCTGCGGCAAAATAAACCACTGCCATTTTCCAATGACCTATGTATTTCTCCAGTCTTGATCCGACACAACAGAAAATTACCATATTATTCATCAGATGTGCCACTCCAAAATGTAAAAACATTGCTGTCAATAAACGCCACCACTGATGATTGATTGTAAGAAACTCCGGATACGTGGCACCTCTCGATGCCATATAGAACGCATCTTCTGTTGCTCCGCCAAAAGATAATATAATGTATACAAGAATGTTTGCAAGTGCGATCAGCCCTGTGACAAACGGCAGCTGCATGATGGAATGTTTTCCACTTACCGGTGCAGATGCCCGGCTGTTCTGCTGTACATCCATGTGTTCAATTCGATTCTTTAGTCCCCAGAAATCTCCCGGCTGATTCTCATATATGATCAGCTGTTTTCTGTCCTGATCATATATCCAGATATTTTTTCCTTCAGAGCAAAGTTGTTTTGCATTCTCAGACTGATTCGTGAGCAGAATGGTCAGCAGTTCCACATGGTACACCGGAAATCCTTCCGGGAAGTCCTGTAACCTTCCCACCGGATGATAAAAAAGTTCCTGCACCCGCTCCTGCATCACTTGCAGTTGTCCCATCGTCGGCAGATATCCATTCGTACCATCAATGAACATTACAAGATGAAACCCCTCCTCATAAAATTTATAGAAAACACCGGTCTCTTCCGGTTTTACTTTACAAAAACGATATCCTTCCTGAGAAAATATCTCCATCCATTCGTTTCTCATTCGCTGTCCACTCCATTTCATAGCCTTTCATGGATATTATAGAGATTTCCAGAGGTAGAAGCAATGATATTTCTCCGATGTTTTTCTTAAATAAATCTAAACTTTTCATCTGCAAACTCAAGGATCTCGTTTGCCTGTAAACTCACTTTCATCTTGTAATCCAAGAGCGTCCCTCCTGCCTTTGTTCCATTGGCAGAATTCATATCTTCAATAAAGTATACATTTTCCACTTTCGTGATTTTTGCATGATGACGGCTGATCGTAGCGCAATTGACATAACCGGGGCAGTCAGCAGCACTTCCGATCACATATGGAAATGTATCAATTTTTAAGTCTGACAGCTGATTGTTTCCTTCATATCTCAGAATTCCCTGAATTGTTTTTTTCTGATCTGCCAAAAGAACTGTGGGACGTCCCATTCTTACCTCCTCTTCTTCCGGTTCAAAAACAATGGGCTGGATTTCATTCTTTTTCTCTTTTTTCTTTGCCAGCTGCTTCCTATATTCTTTGAATTTCGCAACATCCGGGAAAAAATGTTCGATTGCCTTTTGAAAAATCACTTTTGCTTTACCATCTGCTTTATCTGCTTTGTGAACGTTTTTTTCTTTTTCCGTCTGATCTGAAGTCTGCTCAAGCTCTACTCTGCTATTTTCCAGTGTTCTGTCCGGCACAGGTTCTATATCCACACGATCATAAGTAAGACTTTCCCGGATTGCGATCAGACTATAGCCTTCCTTTATAACCTGATCATAAATATGGTATGCCATTTTTACCGCCCGCTGATCTTTATGATCGATTTTTGTGAGAAGATATTCCATGAGTTTTTGGAATCCCTCTGTAATATTCTCCTTCCCTTCCGGGCAATAGCAGAACCAGAAACTTCCATCCCGGTTGTTTTTAAAAATACTTTCCCGGGAAAACCAGAGATGCCTGGGATCTAACAGAAAACTTTCTAACCGTTCAAGCGTTCCACATAAGCTTACGAGAAACTGTGTCAGCATCTGACTGTCCATCATTTCCATTTCCAACGCATGATCAAATGCCTGCATTCCTGTAATATCGTACCAGCAGACTGTAGCAGCATCCGCAAAAGTCGTATTGACTGGCACTATCCCTAATATGCTGCTTCTTGTTAATATTTCTTTTTCAAAAGGAAGAAAATCCTGATCCGTCTTGACACACATATAACTTTTTGTCAGTTCCCTTTTATATTCAATCTCCATGAAATAAATCTCCAATATCTGTGATCTCATCCAGCAGATACATTGTATCCACAATATCAAATGATACTCTTGTTCCCAGTTTTGCCACTTGCGCCTTTGTCTCTTCATAGCAATCGATTCCGGTTCTCAGCGCAAGTACCATGACCGCAAGCACAAGTGGCACGATCAATGATGCCTCTATTGAAAAACTTCCCCGCATAACCCGCTCCTTCCATCAAAGTAACAATAAACATACGCCGTAAATACAAATGGTACAAACGGTATTCTTTCCTTTTTCTTCTTTTTTCTAAAAAAAAGCAACACTGCCGAGCCGATTCCCGCTAAAACAGATGCCAGCAAAAGCAGCACAAGGTTCTCCCAAATTCCCAGAAATAAACCTGTCATCACAAATAAACATCCATCTCCATATCCGATACTTTCATGTGTAACCAGACTGTAAAGTAATAATGCGATACCAACAGACATTCCCGTCATTAAATAAAAAACGGATTCTTCCTGTGCAAACAAATGCAATAATACGGCTGCCATTCCTCCCAGCAGAAGGAGTGGCACACTCACCCGCTCTGTTTTCCAATCGATCCATGCACATAAAAACAAACTGACCAATAAAACAATCATCCTTATTCCTTCCAGCATTTTGAACACGCCCCCTTTCCCTCCACATCAGATAAGCGTACCATCTCAATGGTTCTTTTAATACCGCTGCAGTTTAAATCTGTGTGATATTTATTTCCGTAATTTGTGATATATACCCTTTCAAATTTGTTAATTTTATCCGCGCAAAACTCGCATTTGTGGTATTTCTCTCCGCTTTCATTCCGATATTCCGCTATTTGCACATCTTCTACCGACTGAATTGACAAATTCAGATACGTACAGCCCGAAGTCTTATGATACACGGTTCCGTGTTCTGCAATATATACCCATCTGTCACCATCCTGGATGCCAAGTTCGTCTTTCCATCCTGTCCACTTTCGATAAATTGTCTGCTGCGAGAGCCAGAATGACTTTTTCCCAAGCAGACTAACTGGAAATTTCATCTGATAATGGACTCTGAGACAAATATCATTTCCCTCAAAAGACGATTCTGAAAATGTAATTCCGAAAACATTTCCCGTCACAAATTTTCGGATATTATCATCTTCGCGCGCCTTTGCAATAAACATACTTTTTGCAAGTACCGCATACTTCTCTTCCTGACTGTCCTTTACGGCTGCATAGACAGACAGCGTGCGTCCCGTATCTTCTAAAGCATCCTGCACGCAGAGTTGCACCTGCATAACACGAAAGAAAAACAACACAAATGTAAACAGACAGGCAAGTATCGGCACCACAACTGCTGCCTCCAATGTCATAGAACCGGACGGACAGGTGCATCCGGGTGTCTCTTTGGGTGCATTGGTCCAAGCCGGACCTTTCCTAAAAGAACATCTTTCAGGGAGAGATTTTTGTTCATTTTTTATAGTTTTGGAGAAGATAAGAGACACCCGGACACACCTGCCTTTCTTATGGAATGTAATTGATCTGATTTTCTCTTCGGAAGGAATATTGTTTTAATTTTTCACTATTTATAAAAGACAACCTGGGAAAAAGAGGTTCTGCCGCAAATTCCACCTCACACCTGAAACAAACGATCATATGATCCATTCTGCAATCTTTATATTCCTCATTCTGAATCAAGTCCTGCTCCATTACATTGAGCATGCGGCAGGATAATGTTCCATCCTTTGTAAAAAATAAAATCTGCTTTAAATAATCCTGATATTTTAGACCATTGCTGCATTCTTTTGCCCTTGTCTGGCTTTGAAACGACTGTAATAGATGCGACAAATCTGTCGTCCACTGCTCTTTTGACTTCACCAGCGCGATTTTTCCTCCCATGAGCAATGCCCTGATATCCTGGATACTTTCGATATATGCCCATGCACCGACAACCGCTATCTGCACCGTCTTAATGATTGCCGGATTTCCGGTAAAGCCAGCTAATGCAGCAGCGATTGTCTCGGACTGTAACATTTTTTCTCTGTCCGACAGTAAATATGTGACATTCGAAGCACAGCGATACAATAGCAGTCTGTTGACTACCTCTTCTAAATTCTTTCGTTCTTCTTCATGTCCTCCAATTAAATATTCCAACTCATAGGAATATGCATGGTTTTCTTTCGGGCTGCAGTAGTTTGAAAAATTTGATTCTACATATTCCAGCACAAGAATTTTCCGATACCAGTCACTTTCTGCTTCGTAATTTATATTTCCTTCACTGCAGGTTCTTTTTTCAATCGCCTCTGCAAGATTCATGCGTTTCGTAGAGATTTCGCCGGCGTTTTCCACAACCAGTCCAAGTGTAGAAAGACTCATCGATTTTCTGATTTCATTCACAACATCCAACGGATTTTCTTCCAGAGGCTGTGTATCTTTTTCATTTGTCCTATTCGCAATAGATTCAAGTTTTCCTGCCTGCCATTTTCTGCTTTTCCATTGCTGTCTTTGCTTTCTCTGTCTTTTCCTTCTCTAGCCCTTAGCACTCTCAAATGCTCTCTTTCGCCTGATCAATGGTTTCTTCGACATTCGTCGTATTATTTTTCATGTCATTCTGGTTAATATATCTCTGACGAATCTCTTCTGCTGCCTCTCTGGGCAGATTTTTCTTCATATATGCAGAGATCATATCGAGAAGCACTTCGCCATCAGCATCTGTGACAAGCAAATATTTTGGCTCATAAATGTGGCTGGTCTCCATCTGAAACAGATTCATATCCGGAAACTGCCATCCAAAATTCTTCTGATTCAAATTTTCATCCAGTTTCTCTTTCATTCTCCCTGTCACATTGCCGATTTCAAAAAAATCTGTACTATAGCCACCATCCAGCATGAGCAGATGAAACTCTTCCCATAAATAAGGCTGATATTCTGCAGCCACACATTCCACACCCTGCCTTCCCTTCCAGTCCGCATATTGAGACAGCCCATAAAATCTTGCTGCCTCAAGTAATACAAAAAGGGCTGAAAACACAAAACTCATACATAGCGCTGAAAATACCGTAATACTTCCCTTTTTCACTAGATACTTCCCGCCTTGCTGTTAATGGTTTCGAAAATACTGTTCACCAGATTTGTGAGTTGCTTTTTAAAGATGATTACAAGCCCTATTAAAACCACAAGTATCAATATCATTTCCACAACTCCCACTCCACTCTCATCTGCTGCAAATTCTTTTGCCACTCTTACCATTTGATCTTTCATATTCTTTTTCCTCGCTTTCCTATTTTTAAAAATTAAAAACTGCTTACATCTACCTTTCATTGTCCGCCCTGCATTTTACAGATCCAACAATTCTCTGATAATCATTTTGAGAAACAATTCTTAACTGTAACGAAAGAAACGCAGGAACCATAATAATGACAATGATAATTCCAAACATCATCATCATTGGAAACAGCATTTTTGTCCCTGCCTCCTCCCCGCTTTTCTTTGCCAGATTTTTGCGTTCTTCAAAGGCATCTGAAACTTCCTCTTCTAATAGCTGCACCAGTCCCCTCGTTCCTTTTCGAAGATTCTGGACAAGCAAACTGCAAAATTTCCGGTAACGATGCAATCCACATCGCTCTCCAAAGCGTTCATAAGCCCGTGCCTCTCCAACTCCGCTCTCAATCTCATGACATGTGATAAGCATCTCCTCATATAACGGATGAATCGGTATCGTATTATTTTTCCGCTTATTGCTGTAATTCGTTGTAATTTTATTCCATGCGCTAAATAATGTCATTCCAGCCCCAAGAAGGATTGTCAGCTTGCTCACCAGCTCCGGATACTCAGACTGCAATTTTTCTTTTCGCCGTTTTTCCTCTTCCTGCTTTCTGGATTTCTCGACCAATGGAACACAGCCCGCTGCAATCATCCCAAGAAACAGCAATTTTAAAGGCATTCTCTCACTTTTTTCCTTCCATATGATTGTCTGGTCATCTATGGATTCCGGCAAAATCAGCGTAGAATCATTGGTTTTTTCGTCTTTTTTATTAATTCCTGTTTTAATTTATTGTTGATTTTTTCTTTCTCTGAATATATCTTTGGACAAATTTGAAAGAAAAACTGATACTCCAACGTCTGACTGTCACAGCCTAATTCCACGACAGCCTTCACCAATATTTCCTCTTCCTCTAAACTGTCATTCATTACATGCCCTTCCAGATCGACATACTGATAAGAATCAAAACTCCAATCTGCCGTCACCTGTCCGTCCTGATACTGTGACTGGATGCAGACATCCTTTCGGATCTCATCTACAGATTCATTTTCTCCCGGAAAAGTCTCTGCGATCTCCTGCTCTGCCGCCGTAAGCAATGCCTGCTGTTCTTCCTTCGTCAGCCCCTGCTCTGCCACGTGCACTGACAGTTCCTGTTCCAGTTCCTTCTCTGGAATTTCCCAGATAAGTTCTGCATCGTAGTTGCCATCTCCATATGCCTGCCGCTCCAATACATTTCCCTGCTTTAACACCGGATTCATAGATTCCTGTATCAGCGCTGCCCCCGCCAACACAGCAAATAACGCAAAGACCTTCCCCATTTTTCGATAAAGGCTCTGTCCCTGCTTTTCACTTTTTCTATTCTTCATATATTCCTTCCCAGATTTCACTCAACTCTTCAGAATACACTTAACACTCCACCCACATATCTGTCAGACCTTAATAGCTGTCATTTTTGCGGAAATTTTTATTGCAGCAAGATACGCACCCAACGCGCCTGTCATAACACTAATTCCAAAAATATTTCCATACAATGGTGCCAAAAATTCTCCTGATGTCAGATTCAGATATAAAATAATGAAAACAGGAATTACATTCATAATCTTCTGTTCCATCTTCTTTGCAGAAATTACTGTCTGAACCTCTCTTTCCACCTCGATCTTATCGCTGATATGTTCAATGGTTGTTGCTATAATTTTGTGAAAATCACCGCCACTGCGTTTCGCGAACAAAAAAACATCGGAAAAATTCTGAATATCTTCACAATCGCTGCGAAGCGCAAATTCATATAACAGTTTTTCAATTGGCTGGTTCATTCCAACCGCCTGATTGATCTGATGCAGTTCTCCGACAAATATCCCATCCTGTCCATATAGTTCCGTCATCTCCTTCTCGCTCTCCCGCCATGCATTCTCCATGGAATATCCCGCCTGAAGTGCTGCCGCAACACTCTGCATTGCATCGCGGAACTGCAAAAGAAGTGTCTCTTTTTGCTGTTCCCGCCGTTTCTTTTTCTCTCTTTGAATACACAGTGGAATGAAAATAAAAACAGTGACCATGCCATATACAGACTGATATAAAATCCACGCCGCAAGCATTCCCGCCAGAATTCCTTTTCCAATGCAAACCATCATTTCTTTTTTGCTCAAAAAATATGTACTATAATCCATCCAGACAATACCCTGCCCTTATCATTTTCTCTGTGTGTATCAGATCACCGACTTTTTCCATTGCTCTATGTACTGTATTTTCATGTACTGTATTTTCTTCCGCTTTTTCTTCTTTAAAGCGGTATATGTCATTCAAAATGATGTTATTTTCCTCGTATCCTGCAATTTCTGTAATTGAAAGTACCTTTCGGCTCTTATCCCGCATACGTCCAAGATGAATCAGAATATCAATGCCGGACGCAATCTGGCTTCGAATCGCTGGAAGCGGCAGTTCCATCCCCATTAAAACCATCGTTTCCAATCGGCTTAACATATCTTTGCAGGAATTGGCATGTCCGGTGGACAAACTTCCATCATGCCCTGTATTCATCGCCTGCAGCACATCCAGTGCCTCCGCTCCACGACACTCTCCCACAATCACCCGGTTTGGTCTCATGCGAAGTGCCGTTTTGATCAGGTCGCGTATCGTGATCGGCAGAACCCCTTCGGTATTGGCATTCCTTGTTTCCAACCGCACCAAATTGGGTTTGTCGATCAATTGCAGTTCTGCCGAATCCTCAATTGTGATAATTCGTTCCTCCCTTGGGATAAACTGTGACAATGCATTTAAAAATGTTGTTTTTCCGGAACCTGTCCCACCGGAAACAAAAATGTTATACCCGGAAAGCACAAGCACTTTTAAAAACTCTGCTGCCTCCTCTGTGATTGCTCCAAATCGGATCAGATCTTCCATCACAAACGGCTGCTCCGGAAATTTACGGATTGAGATAGCCGAACCGTCAATTGCGATCGGCTGTAACACAATATTTACCCTTGAACCATTTGCAAGGCGCGTATCCACGATCGGCGATGCCTCATTCACCATACGGTTATTACTTCCTGCCATCTGCTGAATGACATCATTTAATTTCTCTTTGGAAGTAAAATGCTTATCTGACTCAAACAGCTGCCCTCTTTTTTCGTAAAAAATATGCTCTGCCCCATTTACCATAATCTCTGTGATTTCCGGATCATCCAGTAATTCCTGCAACACATCCAGCTTGCGGAGCGAATGGAACAGATACTGTTCTAACGCTTCCTGCTCTGACAGTTTTAAAAATTTTTGTTTTCCGTAAATACTGCATTTTTCTGAGACAATTGCCCGGATTTCGGTATCACTCATCTCTCTGGTGAGGTCAATTTCCGCGAGAATATGTTCCCTCAGCTTTTGAATTTCTTCATCCGATGTCTGCATAATTCCTCCCAAACTCTCCTTTTCCTCACAATACGCACTCCAAACATTTGCTACTCATCCATGATCTCCTTCCATCTTCTGACAAAATCACCAAATTCACTCCACTGTAACTGCTCGATGACATTTCCACCGCCATGAATATTTTTAGCCGTATATGGCACATTGACTTTGTGGATTTTTTCTGCCACTGCCTGATGTCCTGTCTTTTCCAGCCACTCATAAAAATGCTTGTCCCTGCACTCGTAAAAATAACCTTCCCTGCCAATCAGAAGCAGTTCATCACAGCGGCTCATGCAATCTGCCAGTTCCGGCATACTCACGCCAAAATCTACGACAAGCACCTCAAAGTCCGTATTTGTTCCATAAAATCAATAAATTGTTCCCACTCCTGTCTGCCAATCTGCCTGATATTTTCCGGATTTTCAAAAGGCAAAATCACAGATATTCCGGACATTTCATAGACACAGTTCCAAAAATACTCTGTCGTCAGTTCCCCACTGCGGAGTTTTAAAACTACGTCTGTAAAATCAAAATTCCCTGTTTGTCCGAATAATTTCCGAAAGCCCGAAAACTCAAGGAAATTGAAATACAGTACTTTCTGCTCTCTGCCAAGATTTACCGCATGCATCACCGAAAACAGTTCCTGCATCTCATGACATTCCGGAGAAACTACCCCGATCACCTTCCCATGTGTCGCAACCTGCACTCCCACAGGTTCCCTTTTGGTCATCCCTGCCTGCACATAAATTTCATGCAGCAACTGTTCCATCGGCTGATATTTCGTAACAATTTTCTTCTGCGGTATCGTATCTTTTTCCCACATTGCCTCCTCCGCCGCCTGATTTCCACACAGATCAGACAGATACATGATATTTACGTCCGAAGAAAACTCCTCAAATCCACTCCCTGCAATCACCAGATCAAAGTTTCCCATTTTCTCATCTCCGGTAAACTGCTCGATCGTGGAATAAATATTCAACTCAATTTCCTGCGCTTTATGATTCATCATATAAGCCGCAAAGCGCTCACAATAAAACTTGTCCTTATCACAAAGGGCAATTTTAATTTTTTGCAACTACACACCTCCCTGTTACATACACAACTGCCAGCAGGATTTCGATGGAAAAATGAATTTTTGTGAATCTTTCCTTTTTCCCTCCCTGTGAAAGATAAAGCTGCACTACTTTTCCCATGCCAAGCACTGCTGCAAAAAGAAAGGAATCAAACATTACCAGAAATAACTGCTTTGTTGTCAAAAAACTACCTACTAAGGAAAATAATTTGATGTCGCCTGCTCCAAGAGCATGCATCTGAAATAAAAGAAATAAAAGAACCACCGGAATTGTAATATTAAGAATAAAATACAGAATACCAACGTACCCATTTCCCCAAATTTTGAGTACCAGTCCCCATATTAATCCACACACGATCAGCCGGTTACTGATCTTCATGCATTGCACATCTGTTACCACTGCAATCGATAAAAATGTCAGCAGTGTCAGATTTGTAATCGCCCCAATTCATCACCTCGCTTTGTTGTAAGTCGCATTATAGCAACCGCATTTTCGCTTGTCTATAGCAATTGTGAAAAAAGTCGAACTTTGGCAGTTTCCTACAAAAACTTTGTCACCTCAATTCCATAAAGGAGCGCAACCCCAGGGAATCCAAGGGTTCCGGATGTCAAAAGGGTAACCGGATTTAAACCGACATATATATCGAAGCCTTGCTTTTGCAAAATGTCATTGACCAGAAGAACCATGATGGCTCCAAGGACTGTCCGAACTAAAAATTTAAAATAATCTGTGCCCTTTTTCGCAATAAAAGTACCAGAAGAATGATTCCACAAATGATGGCAAGTACCGCCATTCCCATTTTTTGATCCATAACCACCACATTTTTTGTTTTAATTTATGATTGTTTTCTGGAATTTATGAAAATTATTTGAGATATTGTATAGTTTTTCCATTTCATGACTATACTGTTAATAAGATTTCAGTGACTGTTCCCATAAGGACAGAATTTTATTGATCGGAGGGGATTACCATGCGTATTTTACAAGAGGAATATGCAAAGGATAAACACTATGCACTTCTTAAGGATGACCTCCACCAGACCGCACGTGCACTGCAGGATGCTTATA
>ENA-OQKX01000135-OQKX01000135.1-human-gut-metagenome-genome-assembly--contig:-NODE-135-length-14934-cov-2.949753_pt1 | contig 14934 bp, 18 predicted proteins | sample MGYA00242654_ERZ504810 | MGnify/ENA primary metagenome ERZ504810 (study PRJEB26092, sample SAMD00036378) | human gut metagenome | host: Homo sapiens | study: EMG produced TPA metagenomics assembly of... | reverse complement strand
ACCGGATGTGAACTGTGGAATGTACGGGATTTTCTGTAGATAACGGTGCAATCCGATATGGCCTGTCCGCGTATAAAGAGTAGTGGGACGTCCGGTTATTGAAAGCCTGGTAAGAGAGAGGGAAGAGAACGGACAATATCGTTCCCTGAAGGAGTTTTATGGAACGAAACTCTCCGCAGATGAATAAGCGAGCAGTAGAAAACTTTATCAAAGCAGGTGCGCTGGATTGCCTGGATGGTAACCGCGCCAGAAAATGCTGGTTTATCAGAAGATTTCAGACAGTATCAGTCAGGATAAGAAGAATTCACTGGCAGGCCAGATGAGCCTTTTTGATCTGGTAAGCGAGGAGGACAAGAAAGAATTTGAAATCCGTATGCCCGATGTGGAGGAATTCGGAAAAGAGGAACTTCTGGGATATGAGAAGGAAGTTCTGGGAATCTACCTCAGTGGTCATCCTCTGGAAAATTACCGGGGAATGATGGAGAAAACCATTTCTGCGAAAACCTCTGATTTTCAGCAGGATGAAGAAACAAATCTTCCGAAAGTCATGGATGGTCAGAAAGTAATTATCGGTGGAATGATTACGGATAAAACCATCAAATATACAAAGAATAATAAGGTTATGGCATTCCTCACAGTGGAGGATCTGGTAGGAACAGTGGAGGTAGTTGTGTTCCCCAGAGATTATGAGAAAAGTCAGCAGTTCCTGAATGAAGAAGGCAGAGTATTTATTCAGGGCAGAGTATCTGCAGAGGACGATCGCGCCAGTAAACTGATCCTTGAAAAAATCCGTCCCTTTGACAATATGCCAAGGGAAATCTGGATACAGTTTGACAATAAAGAAAGCTACACACAGCAATCTCAGGAATTGCTTGCAGACCTCAGACGTTCACCGGGTGACAGTGCTGTTGTGATCTACCTGAAAGACGTAAAGGCCATAAAGAAGCTTCCGGTTGGATATCATGCACAAATTCAGGACTCATGGCTGAACTATATGTACGAAAAATATGGTAAAACCAATGTTAAAGTTGTAGAAAGAGGATTGAAAAACTTATAGAAATGCGCTAAACTATACCCGAATATGTGTATAGTAAAAAATGAGATAGATTCAGAAGATGGAGGAAGAAAAGATGGCAGAAAACAAGATAAAAACCATTGGTGTCCTTACCAGCGGTGGTGACGCACCTGGAATGAATGCTGCAATTCGTGCAGTTGTCAGAAGAGGTTTAAGCAATGGATTAAATGTAAAAGGTATTCTGAAAGGATATAATGGTCTGTTAAACGAAGAGATTATTGACATGAGCGCAAAAGATGTATCTGATACAATCGAACGTGGAGGTACAATCCTTTATACAGCACGTTGTGCAGAATTCCGTACAGAAGAAGGCCAGAAACGTGGAGCAGAGATCTGCAGAAAACATGGAATTGACGGACTTGTTGTCATCGGTGGTGACGGATCCTTCGCAGGTGCTCAGAAGCTTGCGAATCTCGGAATCAATACAATCGGTCTTCCCGGAACAATCGACCTTGACATTGCATGTACAGAATATACCATCGGATTTGATACAGCTGTAAACACAGCAATGGAAGCAATTGATAAAGTACGTGATACTTCCACTTCTCATGAGAGATGCAGTATCATCGAGGTTATGGGACGTGGTGCAGGATATATTGCTCTGTGGTGCGGTATTGCCAACGGTGCTGAGGACGTTCTGGTTCCTGAGAAATATGACTATGATGAGCAGAAGCTGATCAATAACATTATCGAGAGTCGTAAGAAAGGCAAAAAGCATCACATCATCATCAATGCAGAAGGTATCGGTCATTCTGAAGCAATGGCAAAACGTATCGAAGCTGCCACAGGTATCGAAACACGTGCTACAATCCTTGGACACATGCAGCGTGGTGGAAGCCCGACATGTAAAGACCGTGTATATGCATCTATGATGGGTGCTCTGGCTGTAGACCTTCTTATTGCAGGCAAGACATGCCGCGTTGTCGGATATCGTCACGGTGAATTCGTAGACTTCGATATCAATGAAGCACTTGCTATGCAGAAAGGTATCTCTGACTATCAGTGGGAAGTATGCCAGTCACTTTCTCATAACTATGATAAAAACAACAAATAACAAATGAATAAAAAGATGCAGTTATATAACAGACTGCATAAATTAAATACTGCTCAGATAATTACCCTTGGTTTTGCGGGGGTGATTATCTTAGGGGGATTACTTCTGTGGCTGCCGTTTTGTACGGCACCCGGATACCACACATCTTTTACAGATGCCATGTTTACCGCAACCACAAGTATATGTGTAACAGGGCTTGTGACAGTTGTTACGGCAACTCACTGGACTCTGGCAGGCAAGATTATTATTCTTGTCCTGATCCAGATCGGAGGTGTGGGACTGATTTCCCTGGGCAGTATTATTTTTATAAGTCTGAGAAAGAAAATATCGCTGAGGAACCGGCGTGTTATCCAGGAGTCCTATAATATGGACAGAATGGGTGGGATGGTCAGGCTGGTGAAGAAAGTTCTGATCTGTGTGTTTGGAGCAGAAGGAATCGGTGCAGTGTGTTATGCAGTTCGATTTATTCCGCAGTTCGGCCTGGCAAAAGGTCTGGGATACTCTGTTTTTACGGCAGTATCTGCATTCTGTAATGCTGGTATTGATCTGCTGGGAGAGGATAGCCTGGCTCAGTATGTTGCTGATCCGATCGTAAACTTTACAAGTGTAGGACTGATCATTATGTCAGGTCTTGGGTTTGTGGTCTGGTGGGATATCTGGGATAAGATCAAACGAGTCATCAGAGGGAAACTTCCTGTGGGACGTGTGTTTAAAAATCTTCGTCTTCACAGTAAGATTGTGTTGATGATGACGCTGATACTTGTTGTGGGCGGTACAGTACTGATCTTTCTGTTTGATCATGGAAATCCGGAAAGTATTGGGACATATTCGCCGGAAACGAAGTGGATGGCATCTTTGTTCCAGTCAGTTACCACAAGAACAGCCGGATTTTTCACTGTAAGTCAGGAGAGATTTTCCAATGCAACTTATATGCTGTGCCTGATATTGATGTTGATCGGCGGTTCCCCTATGGGAACAGCAGGTGGAATTAAGACAACAACAGTTGCGGTCCTTCTGCTGAGTCTGAAATCCAATCTTCAGGGAAAACGGGATGTGGAAGTACACCACAGGAGAATCAGAGACAGCTACATCCGTTCTGCGATTGTAGTGACAGGTATGGTACTTACAGTACTTATTCTCATGAGTATGCTGTTGTGTGCAGCCATGCCGGAAGCACCCATAGAAGATGTTGTTTATGAAATTACATCTGCAGTTGCAACGGTAGGACTTAGCAGAGGGCTGACATCCTGCCTGAATACAGCAGGCAAATGGATCGTGATCCTGACTATGTATCTGGGAAGAATCGGTCCGCTGACTCTGGGAACTGCAGTGACTGTACGTGTACAGAAAATGCCGGCAGATTCACATCTGGCAGAAGAAGATATTATGATTGGATAGTAACGGTTCGGCAGTCAGGCGGATATTCGCAGAGGATAACGAATACATGTTCAGAAAGAGAAATGAGGAAGAAAATGAAGAACAAATCTTATGCAGTGATCGGTCTTGGGCAGTTCGGGATGACGGTAGCCCTTACTCTGGCAGAGGCGAACTGCGATGTACTTGCCATTGACGATAAAGATGATAATGTGCAGGATATCGCAGAGAAAGTTTCCTATGCTGTCAAGGCAGATGTGCGTGATCCGGGAATTCTGGAATCGCTTGGAGTTCAGAACGTAGATGTTGCGGTCATCGCAGTAGCCGAGAATATGGAGGCCAGTATTACAGCAACGATGCAGGTGAAAGAACTTGGAGTTCCTTTTGTCATGGCGAAGGCAATGAATCCTCTTCATGGCAGGATACTGGAGAAAATAGGGGCAGATAAGGTGATTTATCCTGAACATTCCATGGGTATCAGAGTTGCAAGAAATCTTCTCTCCAGTGGATTTGTCGATATGTTTGAGCTTTCTTCTGATTTCAGTATGGCAGAATTTAAGATCCCGCGGGAATGGATAGGAAAAACACTTCGGGAGCTGAAGGTCAGGGAAAAGTATAACATCAATCTGATCGGTCTGAAGCATGGCGATAAGATGAATATGAATGTGGCGCCGGATGAAGTGTTTCCGGCAGACTGCACAGTTGTTGCAGCAGGAGCAAACAGTGACCTGAATAAGGTTTCGGAAAATTGAGGATAAGATATGATCACCAGTGTAAATAACGGACAGGTAAAAAATATCATACAGCTGAACCAGAAAACAAAAGCCCGCAGAGAACAAGGGCTTTTTGTTGCAGAAGGAAGAAAAATGTTCGGCGAAGCACCTAGGGATTGGATTTCGAAGGTGTATGTATCAGAAGCTCTCAGCGGTGATGCAGAACTGATGGCTCAGGTGGAGAAACTTCCATATGAAATAGTAACAGATTCTGTTTTTCGACAGATGAGCGATACGCAGACGCCGCAGGGAATTATGACAGTGCTTAAGAAACCTTCTTATATAATGGAAGATATTCTCGGCGGGAAAAATCCGCTGGTTATGATTCTGGAAGATCTGCAGGATCCGGGAAATGCGGGAACTATTCTCCGTACAGGAGAGGGTGCCGGAGTAAGCGGAGTTCTTCTGACAAAGACCTGCGTGGATATCACAAACCCGAAGGTTATACGATCAACCATGGGTTCTGTCTACAGAATGCCTTTCCTATATGTGGAAAGTGTGGTATCATTAGCACAGGAACTGAAAGACAGAAATATCCGCACATTTGCGGCGCATCTGCATGGTAAGAACTCTTATGATCAGGAATCCTATACAGGAGGAACTGCTTTCCTGATCGGCAATGAGGGAAAAGGACTGACAGATGAAGCGGCAGACAGTGCTGATTGTCTGATACGGATTCCTATGTGTGGAAAAGTAGAATCTCTGAATGCTGCCATGGCATCCGGAATTCTCATGTATGAAGCTGCTCGTCAGAGACGATAGCAGACGAAAGGAGGAGTTTCATGCAGCCTTTGATCTGGCTTGGGATTCTTGCGTTATTGCTTGTTGTAGAGGCAATTACGGCAGGACTGACCACCATCTGGTTTGCCGGCGGCGCACTGGTCGCTGCTATTGCATGTTATGCAGGAGCGAACCTCACTGTACAGATATTGCTGTTTCTGTGTGTTTCATTGGTACTTCTCATCTTTACCAGACCACTGGCAATGAAGTACTTCAACAAAGAAACCATACAGACCAATGCAAACAGTCTGATTGGAAAGAAAGCAGTTGTGATTCAGGAGATTGACAATCTGGCGCAGACAGGCCAGGTTCGTATCAATGACATTGAATGGACTGCACGTTCTGCTGATGACGAAAAAATCGGCGAAGGCACCGTTGTAACGATCGAAGAGATCCGAGGTGTGAAACTTATCGTAAAACAGAATAAGGAGGATTAGTTATGGGCGTGGTTTTTCTGATAGTTATTATCGTTATTGCGGTATGGGTCCTTGCATCCTGCGTCCGCATTGTACCACAGGCATATGCAGTAATCCTGGAGCGTCTGGGAGCTTATCAGGCGACCTGGAGTACAGGAATTCACTTCAAGGTTCCGTTTATTGAACGAGTAGCCAGAAAGGTAAATCTGAAGGAACAGGTAGTGGATTTTCCACCGCAGCCGGTTATCACAAAGGATAACGTAACCATGCAGATCGATACTGTCGTATTCTTTCAGATCACAGATCCGAAGCTTTATACTTACGGTGTGGAGAATCCGATCATGGCAATCGAGAATCTGTCCGCAACAACCTTAAGAAATATTATCGGTGACATGGAACTGGATGAGACACTTACATCACGTGAGACAATCAATACCAAGATGAGAGCTTCTCTTGATGAAGCTACTGATCCATGGGGAATCAAGGTCAATCGTGTGGAACTGAAGAACATTATTCCTCCGGCAGCTATCCAGGATGCAATGGAGAAACAGATGAAAGCTGAGCGTGAACGTCGTGAAGCAATCCTGATCGCAGAAGGTCAGAAGAAATCTACGATCCTTGTTGCAGAAGGTAAGAAACAGTCTGCAATTCTGGATGCAGAAGCTGAGAAACAGGCAGCAATCCTCCGCGCAGAGGCTCAGAAAGAGCGTATGATCAAGGAGGCAGAAGGACAGGCTGAGGCAGTTCTGAAAGTTCAGAATGCCAATGCAGAGGGTATCCGCATGATCAGAGAGGCAGGAGCAGATGAGGCAGTTCTGACACTGAAGAGTCTGGAAGCATTTGCCAGGGCAGCAGACGGTAAGGCAACCAAGATCATTATTCCGTCGGATATTCAGGGAATCGCAGGTCTGGCAAGTTCGCTGAAAGAGGTCGTCACTGATCCGAAAGCGGAGACAGACAAATAACAAAAGAGAATAAATGACATCGGGGAGAGAATTATTATGAACTTAAAAGGAAGAAACTTTCTGACACTGAAAGACTTTACACCGGAGGAGATCACATATCTTATTGATTTATCCGCAGAACTTAAAGCAAAGAAGAAAGCCGGCGAGCTTCACGAATATTACAGAGGCAAAAATATTGCACTTATTTTTGAAAAAACAAGTACAAGAACCCGCTGTTCTTTTGAGGTAGCTGCCCATGATCTTGGAATGGGAAGCACATACCTGGATCCGACAGGTTCTCAGATCGGTAAGAAAGAAAGCATTGCAGATACAGCAAGAGTTCTGGGAAGAATGTATGATGGTATCGAATATCGTGGATTTGGTCAGGAAGTCGTAGAAGAGCTTGCAAAACATAGCAGGTGTTCCGGTATGGAATGGCCTTACGAACGAATATCATCCGACACAGATGATCGCTGATATGCTGACAATCCGTGAGCATTTCGGAGATTTAAAAGGACGTAAGCTTGTATACATGGGTGATGCCCGTTACAATATGGGTAATTCCCTGATGATTGCCTGCACAAAACTTGGCATGCATTTCGTAGCCTGCACAACTAAGAAATATTTCCCGAATGCAGAGTTAGTTGCTCAGTGCGAGGAATATGCAAAAGCATCCGGCGGAAGCATCACTCTGACAGAGGATGTTCAGGAAGGAACAAAGGATGCAGACGTTATCTATACAGACGTATGGGTATCCATGGGTGAGCCGGATGAGGTATGGACAGAGAGAATCCATGATCTGACACCTTATAAAGTAACAAAGGACGTTATGAAGAACGCAGGCGAGAAAGCAATCTTCCTTCACTGTCTGCCTGCATTCCATGACCTTAAGACAAAGATCGGCAAGGAAATGGGCGAGAGATTCAATCTGACAGACATGGAAGTAACAGACGAAGTATTTGAATCTGAGCAGTCCAAAGTATTTGATGAGGCAGAGAACCGTATGCATACCATCAAAGCTGTCATGGTAGCAACATTAGGAGAGCCGGAGAACAAATAATGGCACATCTGTATAATGAAGAAACAATTTCACAGGCAATAAACACAAAATGGGCGGGCAAAACCGTCCATTTTGCAAAAGAAACAGATTCTACCAATTCATGGATCAAGCGTCTGGCAAAAAATGGTGCAGAGCATGGAACTCTGGCAGTTGCGGAAATTCCAGTCTGCGGGAAGAGGACGTTTTGACAGAAGATGGGAAGCGCCGGAGGGCAGCTCTATTATGATGACACTGCTCCTAGTCCCGGAATTTTCACGCAGTATGCGTCTATGCTGACACTGGTTATGGGAATGGCAGTGGCACAGGCAGCAGAGGAACTGGGGTTTAACGTAAGTATTAAATGGCCCAATGATATTGTGATCTCTAAGAAGAAAATCTGTGGTATCCTGACCGAGATGGGAACAAATGGTGTGAAGATCAATTATGTTCTCATCGGAGTAGGAATCAATGTAAACCTGAAAGAATTTCCGGAAGAAATGCAGGACAAAGCGACTTCACTGATTCTGGAGGGCGGTCATGAATATGACAGAAATCAGGTGATTGCACTGGTGATGAAATATTTCGAGATCAACTATGAGAAATTTATCCAGACCTGTGATTTTACTCATCTGCTGGATGATTACCACAGAATCCTTGCAAATCTGAACCAGCCGGTCAGAGTGATCGATGGTGACAGAAGTTTCGAAGGAATCTGCAGGGGGATTGATGAAAAAGGTGAACTGCTTGTGGAAAGGCAGAATAAAGAAGTTGTGAAAGTCAGCGCAGGAGAGGTTTCGGTGCGTGGACTTTACAGCTATGTATAAAGATTCTGAATAATTTCGAAAGAGGGAAACAGTAATTTATGTATCAGGACAACATTACTCTCTGCGGCGCAAGTGCCTATGAGAAGAAATTTTATTTTAATCAGGATTTCAATGCACTTCCGGATCATGTGAAGAAAGAACTTCAGATTATGTGTGTTCTTTACACAGAGGATGTAGGAGGAATCCTGACTCTGGAATTTGACGAAAACGGCAGACTTCAGTTTAAAACAGAAGCTCTGGAAGCAGATGCCCGCTACGATGAGATCGGAAGCGGACTGAAGATCAAACAGCTTCAGCAGGACAAGAAAGAACTTCTGGAATCTCTGGAAATGTATTATAAAGTATTCTTTCTCGGAGACATCCCGGAAGAAGAACTGAAGAAAACATCGGGCAGTGAGGACTGAATCCATGCAGACAAGGAATGAGCCGGTACAGGCAAGAGAACCATTCATGAAGATGCAGTGGAAAATAGGAAACGTACAAATTGATAATCCGTTTGTTCTTGCACCAATGGCAGGTGTCACAGACCTGCCATTTCGAACGCTCTGTAAAGAGCAGGGGGCCGGACTGATCTGTATGGAAATGATCAGTGCAAAAGCGATTTCTTTTCATAATAAGAACACCATTGCCCTGATGGAGATTGATTCATGTGAGCACCCGGTTTCCATGCAGCTTTTTGGCAGTGAACCGGATCTTATGGCAGAGGTTGCGAAATCCATTGAGGACAGAGATTTCGATATCCTGGACATCAATATGGGATGCCCTGTGCCGAAGGTTGTCAATAACGGCGAGGGATCTGCATTGTTGAAGAACCCGAATCTGATTGAAGAGATCGTTCGAAAAGTATCATCTGCAATCAGTAAACCGTTGACTGTCAAGGTGCGAATCGGATTTGAGAATGAACCGGTAGATATTGTTGAAATCGCGAAACGTATTGAGGAGGCGGGAGCAGCAGCACTTGCAGTGCATGGGCGCACCAGACAGCAGTACTATTCCGGCACTGCAGACTGGGATACGATCCGCAGGGTAAAAGAAGCGATTACCATTCCTGTAATTGGAAACGGAGATGTAGATTCTCCGCTGAAAGCAGAAGCACTGGTAAAACAGACCGGATGTGATGCTGTTATGGTGGGACGTGCAGTAAGGGGAAATCCCTGGTTGTTCCGCGAACTGAACCATTATTTCCGGACAGGAGAACTGTTGGAACGTCCGTCTGTAGAGGAAATACGTGAAATGATCCTGCGTCATGCCAGAAAACAGATTGAATTAAAAGGGGAATTCGTAGGAATCCGTGAGATGCGTAAACACGTTGCCTGGTATACTGCAGGCATGCGTCACAGCGCAGGGCTCAGAAGAGAGTCAAACACCATAGAAAGTTATGAAGCTCTGGAGGCGCTTTTATCAAGATTAGCATAAAAGTTAAAACCATGTGAAATGAGAAATATAAACAATAGCAAAGGCGCTCGGAATGCTTGACAATCCGGGTGCTTTTTTGTATAATACAGAAATTGTGAATATCCTAGAATAAGTCTGCCCTTTTTCAGGTATGATGTATCAGGAAGCACATAAATCCATGTAGTGATCCGGGGCGAAAAGAAACGCAGAAGACTATACCGGATGTTGAAAGGGAGTAAGGTTATTATGGAAGAAAAGAAAAACTTACTAACTTATGCAGGACTTAAAAAATTAGAAGAAGAGCTGCATGATTTAAAGGTAGTAAAGAGAAAAGAAGTAGCAGAGAAAATTAAGGAAGCCAGAGAACAGGGCGACTTATCTGAGAATGCGGAATACGATGCAGCGAAAGACGAACAGAGAGACATTGAAGCACGTATCGAAGAAATCGAGAAGATCTTAAAGAATGCTGAAGTTGTTGTAGAGGACGAAGTAGATCTGGACAAGATCAGCGTTGGATGTAAGGTTAAAGTACACGATTTTGAATTCGAAGAAGACATCGAGCTGAAGATCGTAGGTTCCACAGAGGCTAACAGCCTTGAAGGCAAAATCTCCAACGAATCTCCCGTAGGAAAAGCACTTATCGGTGCGCATACAGGCGATGTAGTAGAAGTAGAGATGCCGGCAGGAATCATGAAATACAAAGTTCTGGAGATCCAGAGAAACGTATAAGAGACAGATGACTGAGGTGCGCGTAGAGATTTATCATGCAAAGGCATAACGCGCACCTTTCTCTGACTATATAAGCAGATAATAAGAAGACAATAAGAAGTTTGTTATTTCTTATTTTTGTCTGTATATCTGATAAATTGATATTTGAAAATACAGGATTCTGTTGAATGGAATCTTCTGTTACATCTGATATCACATGGAAATGTAGAACAAATAATAATTATACAAGTATATAAGGAGGAACCAAGGTGGCACAGCAGAAGCAGGAACAGGATTTAAACCAGTTACTGAAGGTACGTCGCGATAAACTGGCAGATCTTCAGGCTAATGGAAAAGACCCATTTCAGATCACAAAGTTTAATCAGACTCATCACTCAATGGAAGTGAAGAGTCTTTATGAAGCACATGAGGCAGAACTTCTCAAAGATCGTGCAGAAGTAGATGTAACAGGTCTTGATGAAGAACAGGCAAAGGAAGCTGTTAAGAAAGATTACGAAGAGAGAAGAGAAATCATGGACGCAAGCCCGATCCACGTAGCGATCGCAGGCCGTATGATGTTCAAGAGAGTTATGGGTAAGGCTTCTTTCTGCAATATCCAGGATTTACAGGGAAATATTCAGGTATATGTAGCAAGAGATGCGATCGGAGCAGATTCTTATGCAGATTTTAAGAAATCCGATATCGGTGATATCTTCGGACTGGAAGGTTTTGCATTCAGAACAAGAACAGGTGAGATTTCTATCCATGCAGAAAGCATGACTCTTCTTTCCAAGAGCTTACAGATTCTTCCTGAGAAATTCCATGGACTGACAGATACAGATATGCGTTATCGTCAGAGATATGTAGACCTTATCATGAATCAGGACAGCAAGAATGTATTTATCAAACGTTCCCAGATTCTGAAAGAAATCCGTAACTTCCTTGCAGACCGTGACTTCATGGAAGTGGAAACTCCGATGCTGGTTGCAAATGCAGGCGGTGCTGCAGCAAGACCGTTTGAAACTCATTATAATGCACTGAACGAAGATGTTAAGCTTCGTATTTCTCTTGAGCTTTATCTGAAGAGACTGATTGTTGGTGGTCTTGAGAGAGTTTATGAGATCGGACGTGTATTCCGTAATGAAGGTGTAGATACCCGTCATAATCCGGAGTTTACTCTGATGGAGCTTTATCAGGCATATACAGATTATGAAGGCATGATGGAACTGACTGAGTCTATGTTCCGTTATCTGGCAGAGAAGGTTTGTGGTTCTGCGAAGATTTCCTACAATGGTATCGAGATCGACCTCAGCAAACCTTTTGAACGTCTGACCATGAATGATGCGATCAAGAAATATGCAGGAATTGACTTTGATGAAGTTGCAGATGATGAAGCTGCTAAGAAGCTTGCAGATGAACATCATATTGAATATGAAGAACGTCATAAGAAGGGTGATATCATCAACCTGTTCTTCGAGGAATACTGTGAAAAAGAACTGATCCAGCCAACATTTATCATGGATCATCCGATCGAAATTTCTCCGCTGACCAAGAAGAAACCTTCTGATCCGAATAAGGTAGAGCGTTTCGAGCTGTTCATTAATACATGGGAAATGTGTAACGCATATTCCGAGCTCAATGACCCGATTGACCAGAGAGAGCGTTTCAAAGCACAGGATGCTCTTGCTGACGCAGGAGATGAGGAAGCAAACCACACAGATGAAGACTTCCTGAATGCACTGGAGATCGGTATGCCGCCTACAGGTGGTATCGGATACGGAATCGACCGTCTGGTTATGCTGCTTACAGACAGCCAGGCAATCCGTGACGTACTGCTGTTCCCGACAATGAAGTCCCAGGGCGCTGCTAAGAACGAAGCAAACAACGTTGCGCAGGCTAAAACAGTTTCAGAAAAGCCAGTTGAGAAGATTGATTTTTCAAAGGTAGAAATCGAACCATTGTTCAAAGATGAGGTAGATTTTGAGACTTTCAGCAAGTCTGATTTCCGTGCAGTAAAGGTTAAAGAGTGTGTCGCAGTGCCGAAGTCAAAGAAACTTTTACAGTTTACTCTGGATGATGGAACAGGCGTAGAACGTACCATTTTAAGCGGTATTCACGCATTCTACGAACCAGAAGAACTGGTAGGTAAGACACTTATAGCTATCACAAATCTGCCACCTAGAGCAATGATGGGAATTGAATCTTGTGGAATGTTACTTAGTGCAATCCATGAAGAAGAGGGTGAAGAAAAACTTCATCTTCTGATGGTAGATGACCATATTCCGGCTGGTGCAAAATTATATTAATATCAGGACACTTCGCTTTTAGTGAAATACTAAAGGCGGAGTGTTATTTATATTATAGGAATTACTCTGTAATGTTCCTATAACATAAATAACACTCCGGGCAGGATCGCACTGCGATGGAGAGTAATGATACTGCTGCAGGTATGCCATATATGGCATATATAAGGCACAAAAAGGAATATGTCAATATCCCCCCGCAGGGCTTACTGATGTCAGAATTGTCTGATATCATAAAAGCCAGTTACCAATAAAGAAAAAGCGAGGGAACATGAAATGAAAAAGGGTTTATTGACAATGGCCGGAGTGCTTCTGACTGTATCACTGGTCAGTGCCGGAACAACAGTGCCTGTACTGGCAGAGGAAGAAACAACACTGGTATACGGAAGCGGAGATTATACCAGGATCAATCCTGCTATGGATGAACATGGAGAGATCAATATTCTGATCTTCAACGGTTTAACTGCACATGACGGAGATAATCAGGTAGTTCCGGGACTGGCAGAGAGCTGGGATTTTGATGATGAAACCAATACTTATACATTCCATATGGCAGAAGATGCGAAATGGCAGGATGGCGAACCTGTGACAGCAGAGGATGTTAAGTTTTCCATTGAGCGCCATCTTGAAGTCGGAGGATCCCTTCCAATTGAGGCAGATGTAAAATCTGTTGAGGCAGTGGATGAAAAGACAGTAGAAATTACACTGGGAACAGCTTACACACCATTTCTTTCAGAGCTTGACCAATTTCTCAAATGGAATTATTCCAAAGGATTTTGGTGGAAAGACTGAGGAGAGTTTTTCAAGAATCCAGTCGGTACAGGTCCATTTGCCGTATCCGAGTGGGATCCATCTGGAGATTTGACTTTTGTAAAGAATGAATATTACTGGCAGGAAGGAAAGCCATATATTGATGAGCTGGTATATAAAGTAGTAGATGATGACAATCAGGCACTTAATCAACTGCTTGCCGGTGAGATTGACGGAATTGAGGATTTGTCACTTAGCAATGCATCAAATGTAGATGGAAATGCTGATACGAAGACAGCAACCAGCTTTAGCTACAATGTAGAAGAACTGTTCTTTAATACGCTTGATGAGCACTTCAGTGATGAGCATGTACGCCGTGCACTTGCAATGGCAATTGACAGAGAGTCACTGACAAAGGCATTAACCTTTGGCTATGCAGAGATAGCAAACACTGTTCTTCCGCGTGCGCTTTTGTATCAGACAAATGATACGGTAAATGCGCTTTCGTATGATATTGACGCTGCAAAAGAAGAATTGGCACAGTCTGCATATCCTGATGGCTTTGACACTACGATCAGCATCGCATCTGGAAATAATACACGTCTTCAGGAGGCACAGATTATTCAGGCAGCAGGTGCACAGATTGGAATCAATATTGAAATTAATGCACAGGAAATTTCAACATTCCGTTCAGATTTTCGCGATTTAAATTTCTCTATGATGATCAACAGTGCAACAGCAGATTATCCAGATGCAAACTCTATTTTTGCATTTCAGGTCGATCCAGATGGATGGAGCAAGTGCTACTGGACTTCTTATAACAATGAGACAGCAGCAGATTTTGATGAGAAAAGGACAAGTGACACCAGACGGAGATGAGCGTGCCGCAGTTTACGAAGAGCTGCAGCAGATTTTAGCAGATGAAGTTCCATATATTCCGCTGTATAATTCAGAGAACGTAGTTGGACTGAGAGATAATGTAGAGGGCTTTACTGTATTACCGAATGGAAGTGTCCACTTTGAGGATGTTTATTTTGAAGAATAATAGTTATAAAATGATGACAAGAGCGCTTATTAGGGCAGCTCTTGTCATTGCGCTTGTTACAGCAGCAGTTTTTTTACTGATTCGTCTCGTGCCAGGAGATCCAGTTGTTATGGTTCTTGGAGAACATGCAACAGATGAGGCAGTAAATCAATTAAGAGAGCAGCTGCATTTAAATGATTCACTGGGGCAGCAGTTTCTCATTTTTATGCAAAACGTATTTTTACATGCAGATACGGGCAATTCAATTAAATATGGTGTATCGTGCCGCAGTCTGATTTTACAGTATGCACCAGTGACACTTTTGCTTGTTGTCATGTCAATGACTATTTCAATTGTTATATCACTGCTTCTTTCATTTACGGCTAGCCACACATAAAGATGGCATTGCAGACCTATTAATTAGGATTATTCCTATTATTGCGCATGGTATGCCTGTTTTTTGGATCGGTACTAA
>ENA-OQKX01000134-OQKX01000134.1-human-gut-metagenome-genome-assembly--contig:-NODE-134-length-14937-cov-2.085550_pt1 | contig 14937 bp, 9 predicted proteins | sample MGYA00242654_ERZ504810 | MGnify/ENA primary metagenome ERZ504810 (study PRJEB26092, sample SAMD00036378) | human gut metagenome | host: Homo sapiens | study: EMG produced TPA metagenomics assembly of... | reverse complement strand
ATTTTTGAGACGGAATATGCGAGCATCGTATTTGCAGAATGAGTATCGTCAGACGGCATGGACGTCACCTTCCTACAATGGGAATATGAGTTTTCTACCTTACCCGCCGCCGCCCGAACCAGGGTGGTATGACGATGACGTCACGGTGATGGCGCAACCCACAGCCGAACCCGTCGACAATGCCGCCGATCCTTGGAAACACGCGAACGGCTCGCCGCACAGAACGAATCGGGCGACCACGATATGCAGGATGTTCCGTTGCGAAGGGCGACGCTGCCGTTTCGGACGAGGACGATATCGACTGGGACGGCACCGTGCTTTCCGAAGCCTTCACCATGAAGCAGCCGAAGCACACGTACGTGCTGGACAACGAGCAGACCGGACAGCAGGTGATCGTGGATATGGGCGTGCTCCTTGGCCGCAAGCCTTCGGCCGAAGTGCCCGCCGGCGCCAAATCGGTCAAGCTGGAGGATCCGACGCGCACAATCTCACGCAACCATGCGGCGATCAGCTTCGACCAGGATGGCACGCTGTGGATAGAGGATTACGGTTCGCTCAACGGCACGTACATCATCCAAGACGATGTCGAAACCAAAGTGGAACACAAGCCGATGCAGCTGGAGGCGCCATGCACGGTGCGTATCGGCGACCAGTTCTTCCAATTCCGCAAACAGTGAGGGCGTTTGTCAGTGAAGACACGATTACGCTGACGGACTGCGTTGACGATTTGTGTTGACAGCGTCGGCGCGGACGGTTAGCGGTAAGACGATAAGGGGTTGTCACGGAGATTCCCGCGACAACCCCTTATGTTTCAAATGGTCTGATAATCGGCGTTAGCTCACTGCTGGCGCAGACGAATGGCCGCGTTGATGGCCGAATCGTTCAACTGGCCAAGCCAGGCAAGCAATTCCGGATAGATGTACGGATTGCGCGCAAGACACGGACGAAGCTCCGGCGCTTCGCTGGCGATACGGGCCATCAACATCTGATCGGTGGTGGTCATGGCCAGTTCCGCGGTGAACCCCGCGTCTGCCGGCGATTCCTGGGCCGCGGCATACTGCTGTTCGGCATACTGCTGTTCCGGTTCGTTCTGCGGCTGGCTCGATGAATAATCGGCCATTTCGGACAAATCGGCGGGATTCATGTATGGGTCGACATACTCGGTCGAAGCCTCGTTGGACGCCGCATAGGCAGCGTCCTGACCGTATTGCTGGTTCACCGGCTGTTCCGGCTGATACTGCTGCTCCTGCTGGAACTGTTCCGCCACTGCCGGCTGATACTGCTGCTCCGGCTGGACCTGTTCGGCAACCGGTTCGGCCATTGGCTGGGCCGTCGGCTCGGCAATCAGATGCGGCTGCACGCCATTTTGCGGAACCGGCCAGCCCATCGCCACCAGCTGCTGGCGGGCGCGCTCATCGCCGAATTCGGCGACCCAACGCTTCAGACCCGGGTACGCTCGCGGATTGGCAACGACATTCGCACCGAATTCCGGATTCTCGTACGCGATTTTCGCCAGGAACACGGGATCGGCGTTCGGATCCTGCACGGCCGCCACCGCGGCATCGAAATCGACCATCATGATCTCCTTGTCTCGTGGTCTGTAACCATCTTATTGAATGACTCGTAACGTTTGCAACGTACCGTCCAGCACATCGTCGATATCCTCGTCATCGCCGATCTTGCTGACGTTCCAATCCTCGTCGCACGGCATATCGGAACGCATATCCACCACGATGACGGTGATGTTGTCGCGGCCGCCGGCGTTCAGCGCGGCATGTACCAGCATGTCCGCGGCCATCTGCGGGTCAGCGTACGCCGCCGCGATCTCGGCAAGCTGCTCACGGCCGATCTGCGCATGCAGCCCATCGGAACAGATGATGAATCGTCCGTCCGCACGCGCGGCGTACCAGTCAGGCTGGATGCCGGCAGGCGCGCCGACACATTGCGTGATGATGTTGCGCGGAATGCAACGGCTCGCCTCATCGGGCAGCATCTGCCCCGAATCGATGGCGTTCTGCCGTTCCGAATGGTCGCGGGTGATGCACGTCAGCGAATCCGCCAGCCACGCGCCATTGCCGTCGGCGCGCATATGGTACGTGCGGGAATCGCCCACATTGACGATGTAACACCGTTCGTCGGAACATATCGCGTCATCGCCGACACGCGTCGGCAGCAGCACGCCGCTGATGGTGGTGCCCGCAACGCCGCCGAGCTGCTCACCCAGACGGAGCACCTCCTGCTGGGCAAGGATCAGCGTTTCGTCAATCGCGTCAAGATCGCGCGTCGGCAGTTCGGCCAAACGCGCGAACCGTTCCGCAACATCGGAACTGGCCTGCTTGCCGCCCTTGCCGCCACCCATGCCGTCGCACACCACATACACGCCGTTGCCTGCGCAGGCGCTGTCCTGGTTGTCTTTCCTACGCAAGCCGATATTGCTGTTCAGACCGACCTCAATATGTTTGACGTTCATGAGTCCCGCCCTTTCACACCGATTTTCCGCAAGCGGATTTTCCGGAAGTGGAACACGTCCGCAAGCGATAGTTTCGCCCGCCACCTGCGGAACGTCGGCAGCGAGCCGAGCATGAACTTTCGTTCTTCGGCGATGTCATGCCAGTAGCGTTCCGCATGCTCCTGCGTGACATCGCCTCCGGAGAAGGCCGCGTAATCAGCCTCCCTGCCCAGCTCGAGCAGTGTATTGGCATCGAAGCCCATCTGTTCGGCGATGGCCTGCGCCTGCTCGTTTCTGGTGCCTTGGACGTCAAGGCCGCTTTGCCGGGCAAGCGCCGCGACCGCCTGCCATCCGGCAGCGACGCGTTGCGATGCGCTGCCATGCCTGCGAGCCCGAGCCAGGGCGATCGCCTTGATGGCGAGCAGCAGGCCGCAGACGATGAGCACCGTCCACAGAGGGCTGCCGTAGATGGCGACTTTTCTGACGATTCTGCCGAAACGCTGCCAGAACAGGCTCATCGGCGTCTCGTCGGCCATGCTGCCGCCAAGCGACGTTTTGCCCTTGGCTTGGTTGTCGTCACGCAGCGGATCGGTAAGCGGCACCGGAGGCTGACGCACCAAGGTCTGCGGATTGGGCGGAGTGAGATTCTGGTTCTCGTCGGGAACCTTCGTTTCCTTCGGTGTCGGGTAGAACGCCACCCATCCGTAACCGTCCAGCTTGATCTCCACCCAAGCGGTCACATCGTTGCCGGTGAATTTCGTGGTGGTGGTTTTGCCATGCTTCTCGGTGCGGCTGTCACTGATCTCGCCCTCGTCGTTCTTCGGCAGGAAGCCCAGCACCACGCGGCTCGGCAAGCCGAGACTGCGGGCCATAAGCGCCATCGCGGAAGCGTATTGCTCGCTGTCTCCGACCATCGCACTGCCGGCGAGCAGCTGGTCGATGCGATAGTTGCCGTGACCGGCCCTGGACGGGTAATCGCCATTCAAACCATGGGAGAACCAGCCGGATTCCCTGAGCTTGTCGGCAAGAGCCTGCGCGGCCTCGCCGCCCTTGGACTGGCCGCCCGCAATCGCGGTGGCCAGCTTATCCACGCAATCGGGCACATCTTCCGCCTTGGGCTGGCTGATGGAGGAAGCATTCGCCTTGGCGATCTCCTTATCCGTCGGCGTCCGCGGAATGACGCCGGTTTCCGTATAGGACAATCCCGGAGAGGTGCGCGAAGGGTAGATCGCCGACATGGTGTCGGTGTTGTAGTAGAACGAATCGGCGTCCGACGATGTGGCGAACTTCACGCTGGAAGCCGCGCCGGCCATCGGCAGCCAATAGTCGCTCAAACCGTCATCGACCGTGAATTTCGCGGTGAACCGCTTGCCGGCGGCGTTGTTTGCGATGGAATCGCCCACACGATGGTAGTTGGAGGAATCCGAAGCCATGGTGGAATCGGACAGGTTCCACACATTGCCGTCGAAACGGTCCATAACCGCCAAACGCACCGTGGAACCGGCCGGCAGATCGTCGACGGTCAGCAGCACATCGTCCTTATGGTTCTTGATATACGAACGCATGCCGCTCAACGGGCTGGTGTAATCGTACGGGCTCAGCGCGGATCATAATGGTCGCGCAGAATGGTGCGGTTTTGCCCGACCACCAAGCATCCGCCGATCGCCACAGCCGAAGCCAGCAGCACGATGACTAAGGAACTGAGCCAACGGCCCAATTCCAACAGTTTCCAACGCGCGCTGACCCAAACCACCAGCACGACCGCCATAATCGTGCCGATCGCCATACGGTAGAAGCCGCTCGACGTGCCAAGCAGCGCGCAGATCGCAAGATTCGCCACGACGGGAACGACCGCGACCATCGTAAGCCGGCCATCCTCCGCAACCGCGAAGATACCGGCCAGCAGCGCGGCCCACAGGCAGATCGTCCACACGGCGAGCAGCGAGCCGTCGCCGGTGCCGGTCGGCGGGTCGATGGCCAGCAGGTATTTGAACGAGCCGAGCATCCGCATCCACCCCTGCGTCAACGTGCGCAATGTGGGAATGACATGGGCGATGGTGGTGCCATTCAGGAAGATGACCGGGCCGACCACCAGCTGCGCACACGCCATGAACAGCATCTGCCACCACAGGCGCAACGCGGGAACGAGACCGGCAAGCGCCACGAGCGAGCCGATGATGGTGGCGGGGATTGCGGCGCTCGTCCAAGACAGGGCGGAGCCGTATACGTCGATGAGGTTGCTGGCTGCGGCGATGGTCAGCAGGGCGGCGACCGTGAGGCTTGCGTATTGCGCGGCGTGTGGCTGGTTGGTGTTGGGCATGGCTGGGGACTTGCCGCTGCGGGACATCCAGATGACGGAGTGGGTGGAGTTCGCCCATGAGCCGGTGCCTGTGCCGGTCGCCATGCCAGTGTTGGTGTTGGTGGAGTTGGTGCCTGTGCCGGTGAGGTTGCCGGTGAAATTGCCGGTGTTGGTGAATGTGGTGCTCATGCCAGCACCCCCATGATCATGGGGAGGTCGTTGAGGTCTCCCACGGTTGCCAAGGTGAAGTCGGAGTAGCGTTTGATGGCGCGCGGTTGGCCGGTTGCGGCTTGAAGCACCACGCAGGTTGCGGAGCGGGGGAGTGCGAGGACCATGTGTTTGATGTCGTCGATGGTTTTGAGCCTGCCGACGGTGAAGAAGTAGAAGGATGCGTCGGGGGCATGTTCGAGAGTGGTTTGCGCGAGGTTGGGATTGTCGTCGATGTCAGGGTCGATGCCGCTGCAGCCATCGAGAAATTCCGTGGCGTTGCGCGGAATGGCGTGCGTGGAACCGGCATGCGCGGTGACTGGCCGGTTCTGCTGCAGGCATTGCACGCCGATGGAGGCGTGGACGGATACGGCCAGTTCGAATTCCTGGGAATCGATGTAATCATCCGGGTTCACGCTGATGGTCAGAGCGGTGTCGGTACGGCGGGTGGCTTCGTATTGGCGGATCATAAGCGATCCGGTTTTCGCGGAGCTGAGCCAATGCACGTTGCGTACGTCATCGCCGGGCTCGTATTCGCGCAGGCCGTAGAAGTCGAGGTCGTCGTCGACGATTTCGCCGCTTGGCTGACCTTCCAAATCGCGTGGAATGCCGGCGTTCAGGGTGCTGAGCAGCACGGTCTGCGGATGAATGAACACGTTGATCTGGTCCACGAGTTTCTTTTCGTGGCGGATCAGACCGAACGGGTCGCCTTTGCGGATGGATAGCGGGCCGATGGGCAGCACCGCGCGGCTGACGGCGGTGAATTCCACAGTCGTCTGGCGTGACTGTCCTGCGGCGAGCATGGGAATGGCGAACCGTTCGTGGTTGTCTCCGATGGGCAGGTCGCCGCGCGCCGACGTGGTGGGGGTGCGGCCCGGATTGTCCACGCAGACGTCGACTTTCACCGTGTCTGACACCGTGACGCGTCTGCTGGACACGTCGATGGTGGCTTGGAACGAGGTGTTGCCAAGGGAAAGCATGACCGCCGCGGCCAGCATGACCGCGAACACCACCGCCATGGCCAGCAGCTCATGCCACCCCAGCAGGACGAACGCCACCAGCGAGGCGACGGTGAGCGCCGTCACCGCCCAGCCAAGCGGCGACACGTATGAGGTGGCCAGTCGCTTGATGCGATGTTTGAGGCGGCGTAGGGATCGTTGGATGGTCCGTCTGCGCTGCACTGTGTGCGAATGCCGCATTCCTTGACCTTTCGGATTGTGTGGTGCGTATGCCGGGGGCGGATTGTGTTTCAGGCGTTGGCGCCCAGGGTTGGGGCCGGCACGTCTTCGAGGATCTGGCCGATCATCTGTTCGGGGGTGTTTCCGGCGAAGGTGGCTTCGGCGGTGAGGGTGATGCGGTGCGCGAGCACGGGTACGGCGAGGTTTTTGACGTCGTCGGGCACTACGTAGCCGCGGTTGTCGGAGGCGGCCCATACGCGCGCGCAGCGGGTCAAGGCGAGCGCGCCTCGCATGGAGGAGCCGACTTGGATGCGTTCGTTGTGGCGGGTGGCTTCCACCAGTCGCACGATGTATTCGAGGATCGCGTCGTCGAGATGCACGGTTTCGCTGATGTTGCGCATGCGCAGCACGTCTTCGCCGGTGAGCACCGGATGCACGGTGGCGGCGCGGTCGGTGACGTTGACCTGTTTCAGGATGTTGACGCTCACGTCGTGGCTTGGATAGCCGATGGTGGTTTTGATGAGGAAACGGTCCATCTGCGCTTCCGGCAGCTTGTAGGTGCCGAGCTGTTCGATCGGGTTCTGGGTGGCGATGACCATGAACGGCTGCGGCACCGGGTGGGTGACGCCGTCGACGGTGACCTTCTGCTCTTCCATGACTTCGAGTAGTGCGGACTGTGTTTTCGGTGAGGCGCGGTTGATTTCGTCGGCGAGCACGATGGACGCGAAGATCGGGCCTTCGCGGTATTCGAATTCGCCGCGCTTCTGGTCGTAGTAGGTGACGCCGACCACGTCGGACGGCAGCAGGTCCGGGGTGAACTGGATGCGTTTGAACGACATGTCGATGGAGTTGGCAAGGCCTCGCGCCAGCTGGGTTTTGCCGGTGCCCGGGTTGTCTTCGAGCAGGATGTGCCCGCCGACCACCATGGCTGTGGCGCATTGGCGGATGGGTGCTTCCTTGCCGACCACGACCTGGGAGACGTTGTCTACGAGCTTGGCGAACTTCTCATGGAATTCGGTGATGTCTTTGCTGGGTGCGGTCATCATGGACGTGTCGACGACCGGCTGGGATTGTTTGACGGGCTGTACAGGCTGGCTGGGCTGGACGGGTTGGGTTGGCTGGACGGGCTGCTGCGCGGGCATTGCGACTGCCGGATTGGCGGCCGGTTGGCGAAGGTTCTGCGGCTATCGGCTGACGGAACCGCGGCTGGTTCGGCGTTGCCGGGGCGGACTGTTGCGGCAACGCCGGTTGGGACGGTGCCGTGCGCGCTCAGCAGCGTGCCCTCCGGATCCTCATCGGCTTGCGGCTGCTCCGGCAGATTCGGCGTGTGGAACGCCGGCTGCTGCTGGCCGGGTTGGCTGGGAACGCTTGGATTATGGCCGATGGAACCCAGCTGGGTGGCATCATCGAAATCGTTGCTCATGGGTTGCTCCTTGCTTGTTGTGTTGCTCGTGTGGATGGTTCGTTGTGTTTGCGATTGCTGTGATCGTCCGTTTCACCATCTGGCGTAGTAGGCCAGGCCGCGGATCCAAGGCTTGGATGCGCCGTCGACGGTGGACAGGGCGACGGAGGATGCCACAGGCCGGTCATTCCGCGTGGCCGCTTCGCCTTCCGTGGACGCGTCAGAATCCGATGGCTCCGACGGTTTTGATGGTTCTGAAGGTTCCGACGGTTCGGGTTTCGGCGTGGGAGTCTTGTACCTGTCATGGTCCAGCAGTGTGCCGCCATTGTCCTCGTTGTTGAGCGCGGTGTCGGTGCCCACCACCTTCGCCTTCCACGCGTAATCGGCTCCGGTCGGCAGCACGTCCTTGACGTTCAGTTTGTCGGAGCCCAATGCCCAGGCGACGTCATAGGATTTGCCGTCCGCGGTGAAGGTGATCACGGTTTTGCCGGGCTGGCCGTACATGTTCACCGATCCGCCGCTGACCTTGATGATGTTCGGATCATTGGCGTCCCACGTCAGCATCGGCGCGTTGACGGCGGCCTTCACCTTGCGGACGTATGCCGGATCGGCCCTGCCGGACTTGGAGGTGCTTACCGCGCCATTGAAATGCTGCGTGACGGAACCCGAGGAACAGGACTGCCATTCCTTGAGCGGGAAATCGTGCGATCGTTCGGAAGCGCCGGCATGGTAGGAGCCGAGTCCGTCCGCGCTCACCGTGAACCCGTCGGCGTGGCCGTTCTCCTTCCAACTGACTACGCACACGTCGTCATGCCCCTTGACGCTGACCGATTCGGGCGCCTTCACCGCGTATTTCGGTGTGAAACGTACGGTCGAATCGTCGCTGGTCGTTTTCTCCTTGCCGACCACCGCCGCCTTGATGGTGTATTCCCTGGTGTTGAGATCATGATCCGGAATCTTGAAATCGTAGGATCCGGAACATCCGTCGATGCTTGCGCTGACATCTCCGGAAATCTCGACGGCCTTGCATCCCGCGTTGCGGGTGTTGCCCACGGATTCGACGGTGACGGTTCCCGTGGTGTCGTCGTTCGTCACGGAGATCTTCGGCGCATCGGGCTTGCCCCACGGCTTGACCGCGTCGGACGCCTTGGACGGTTGGCTCCAATTCACCTTGTTGTGGGCGCGTACCGTAGCCGTGTACGAGTCGCCGTCGGAAATCGCGTTGTTATCGAAAACAAAATCGATTCCGGTGGAATTTGTCGTCTGCTTGGACGGTGCGTTCCTGCCGGACAAAGTCACCTCGTAATTGTTCACCGACGAGAAATTGCCGTCCGGAGCCTTCCACGTGACGCTCACCGTGTTGCCCTTCACACTGGCCGTCACATCCGTCGGCGCATCAGGCAGCTTGTCCGGCGTGCCCTCGACGGCGTTGGAATCCTTGGACCAGCCGACCTCGTTCCTGGCCTGCACCTTGAACGAGTAGGTCTTGCCGTTCTTCAACCCGTCGATGAGACAGGAGGTTTTCTGCCCGCACGAGCGCTCGCCGGACGCGTCTCCGCCCCACATCACCTTGTATTCGGTGATCGGGCTGCCGTTGGCCGAACCGGCCGTCCAGCTCAGATTCACGGCGCCATCCTGCGGGTCGCCGGACACCGCGGAAAGCAGCGGCGCATCAGGCTTGTCCATCACCGAAACGCTGATGGTGCCGGTCACCTCACGTTCCTTTGTTTTGGTGGCGTCGCGCACGGTGACGACCACCTTGTTGGTGTTCGCGCCGATGTCGGAAGCCGCCCTGATGGACACCACGCCGTTGGATGGGCAATCCACCGTCAGCTTCGACGCGCCATCGGACGTGCATCCGGTCACCGTCAGCGGAGTGTCGGGGAACGGATTGTACGCGTCGGACAGCAGATTCACCTGCTCGCTGGAACCGGCCTTGATTTTCACGGTCTTCTCGGTGACACGGGCGAGCGGCCTGTTGGACGCGGTGACGCGCACGGTCATACCGGCGCTCACCGTACCCTTCGCATATTTGATCGAGACGGGCACGCTCACCGTGGTGTCCGGCGTGGCCGTCTTGTCCGCGGACACGGTCAACGTGCCGGAGGGAGACACTCTGGCATCCACACTGCCGGAATTCACGCCGCCGGAATACGAGTACTGCTTCTCATCCTCGTACAGGCCCGACGACGAATGGGTCAGCGCCGTCAAATCGATGGTAGTGGCCTTCTCGCCGGCCACCACATCGACGGTGGAGGATGAGAACGTCGGCGGCGGAACCTCACGTCCGATCACCGTGATCGGAAGCGTGAGCACCGCCGAATTGACGATCTTCACCTTGTCGTTCTTGTCGCGTTTGCCATCCACCGCGGTGAAGGTGATGGACGCGGGACCCGCGTAATCCTTCGGCGCGGTGAACCTCAACGTCTGGTCGTTGACGTACAGGTCGCCGTCCGCGGCCTTCGTGGCGCTCACCGAATCGGCGCCGTCCACATACGCGGTCTTGCCCGCGCCCACACGCACGTAGTCGGCGATGTTGATGGTGATGGTCTCACGCGCATTGACCTTCAACGCCGGCGCCTTCGGACGTAGAACCGGCGGAAACACGCCATATGCGGGCACTTGGATGAACGCGGTGGACGTGATGCCGTACGTCGTGTTCGTGACGGTGTACGGCACCGCGCGCGCCTCGTCGGTCAGATCAACGGTGATGATGGTGGAATCCTTGCCGCCCTTGACATGCGCATGGTCGGTCGCGGAAGGATCCACGCCCACCTGAAGCTCGTCGGCGGTGCCGGACGGATTGGCGATCCACTGCGAAACGTCCACGTCCACGGATTTCTTGTCGATCGTGGCGGCGGCCGGAACACGGTAATCGTACGCGGTCGGCGGGTCGATGGGCGGCGTTCTCGTCGACATTCACCGTCAACGTCGCCGAATCGGACAGGCCGGCCTTGTCCTTGACGGTGTAGACCACGTAATACGTGCCCGCCTGCTTCGGCGTGGTGAACGACAGCATGTTGTCAACGACCTGAATGCCGCCGATGCCTTGCGATTCCACGTCCTTGGCCACGGTCAGATCAGTATTGTCCCCGGAAATGTCGTTCTGCGCCACCGGCACGGTGGCCGCGGTGTTCGGACGCAGCGTGATCTCGTCGTCGCGCGCGTACACACCCGAATCGGCTCCGGATTTGAACACGCCCACACGCACCTGCGCGGTGGCCCTCTGACCGGTCCAATCCTCCACGGCGTAGGAGAACGTGTCCGTTCCGGACGAATCGGCATACGCCTCATACACCAGATACGTGGCGCCCACCTCGCTGATACGGCCCAGTTTCGGCGCTTTGTTGCCCAAGCCGAGCAGCTGCACGTCATCGCCGTCAGCGTCGATGCCGGTGAGCGTGATCGGAATCTGCACCTTCTGACCGGCCGCCACCTGCGCCTCGACGTCGGACGGTGTCGGAGCCGCCTTGTTGGACGCGTCCTTCTGATGCACGTTGATGGTGATGGTGGCCGAGGCCGCGTTGCCGAGATTGTCCTTCACCGTGTAGGTGACGGGGAAGGAGCCGGTTTGTCTGGTGGCCTGATAGCGCACGGTGTCGCCGGACACGAACACCAGACCCTTGAACGTGTTCTTGTCATACTGCAAATCGTTCTGCAGGCTCACCGTGGTGCCGTCGGAATACGTGACATGGTCGAGCACGTCCACGGACACGATGCCTTCGGTGCGCACCTGTGTGGTGATGTTCTCGGCCTTCGGCACGGAATTCGACGTGGTCAGCGCCGGCGGCTGCAGGACGATGACGCCGGTCGACGATCCGGCCGCGTTGGCCACGGTGTAGGAGATCCGCACCGGCTCGGTAGGCACCTGACGCGCGGTGATATAGACGCGCTTGTTGCTCACCACACCGGTTTTGATGCCGCTTTGCGCGTCCGCGGTGACGCTGGTCACCGACAGCACGCCGCCCATCGGGTCGACGTCGTTGGCAAGCGGCTCCACGATCGCGGTATTGTCCGCACCTAGCAGCGCCACGTCGTTCGCCGCGATTGGCTTGGCGGCGTCTCCGGCCACCGCCTGCACCTCCACACGAGCCAGACCGGTCGACGGAATGGAACCCTGCGTGATGGTGTACGGCACATAGTAGGTGCCGGGATTGGAGGCGGTGAATGTGATCGACATGTCGGTGGCGTTCATGGTGGTGGCCGCGCCGGACGGCGTCTCCACCGCGGTCAATTCGGCCGGTTCGACGGACGTGCCGTGCACGTACGGTTTGAGCGCGATGGTGGTGACGGGTGTCGGGCGTGGTTTGTTTGACCACGGGGTCGATGACCGCGCCCAGCGTGTTCGCCGGCTTCACGGAGAAGTAGATCATGCCGATGCCGGTCTGCTGGCCGTCGGACACCGTGACCTCGATGCCCGCCCTGCCGGACGACATCGAACCGGCGTTGAAGACCAATTGTCCGTCGGCTCGCGTGGACACCGTCACCTGATCGGTGTTCTGCGGCGATGCCGACACCAAGGTCAGCGGATCGCCGTCGGGGTCGGAGAAGCTGCCCAACGCGTTCGCGGTGTACGAAGCACCCTGCTCCACGTCGATTTCCGGCGGAGTGTCGCTCTGCAGCGGCGCATGGTCGTCGCCGCCGGCCAGCGTGAGCGACACGGTGGCGCTGGACGTCTGCCCGCGCCCGTCGGAAATCTCATAGCTAAAGGACACGTTGCCCGCGGCGGCACCGGAGGCGTCGAGCTGCAGATACCGGCCGTCATACACGGGGGAGACGGTGATGTTCGCGCCATCCGGAGCGCTCACCGACGTGATGCGCAGCACGGAACAGTCGGTCTGCTCGTCGTTGCGCAACACGTCGAGAATCTGCTGCGATCCCACGCGCGCGCCGAACGAATCGTCCACGGCCTTGATCTGCCCCGACTGCGCCGAACAGTTCTTGCTGAAATTATGCTGGTTGTTGGCGCTGTCGTTGTTCTGCTGCTGTTGCTTCGACTGCTTGGTCTCCACCTTGTTCCACTGGATTTTGATGACCTTGGTGGACTCCTGCGGATTCCACACATTGCCGTTGACCACGTCGTTGAGTATGACCAGGCGATGGTTGGTGCGGAATATCAGTTCCGAAGTGGCGTTGATGTTGGTCAGGGTGTCGAATGCCGTATCCGAACCGTCTACGGAGCATACTTTGGCGTAATTGTTGGCTTTCTGCGCCCATGCGGCGAACACGCATCCGCCTGTGGATACCGGCTGGGCGGGCTCGCCCTTGCCGGAATTCGTTGTTTCAGAGGTTTTCTTGGTGCTGAGGTTCACCGTTGCGAGCCCGCGTGGTGTCGCCACGGCCACCCATCCGTTCTGTTTGCCGTCCGTGGAAGGGGCCTGCAAGGTCATGCTGCCCTGCAGATTGATGGCTGCGCTTCCCTGCGGCCAATACACGGTGCCTTTTGCCGCCACGACCGGGGTTTCGCCGATGACGGTGAACGATTCGGCATGCGGTGCGCCTCCTATCGTGCCAACTTGCTCACGCGTGCCCTGCGGCCCTTTGATGCTCAGCACCGCGCCATCGGAAGCGCGGTATCCGTATACGGTTCCGTCATGCGTCACTGCGATCTTTCCGCCGGATCCCAGTTTCATGTTCGGCTTGTCGGTGATTGGATTGACGGATTTCACATCGGCAGCGGATCCCACCCACACATTGCCGGTTTTGGTGTTGATGAACGCTGCGGTGTCGCCTCCGACAATGGTTTCGATATCCGTTTTGATGGCGGTGTTGCCGGTTTCGCTAATGGTGGAAGCCGCGATATTGCTGGCTTTGGTGCCTTCGGAAATCACGGTGCTGCCATCATGCTGTGCCACGTCGAAACGGGAGGCTGCGGATGAGACTCCGGCGTCCACATCCTTGTTCTTCGCATTGAATCGTGCGGCCTTGCGATCTTTCAACGAGGTGATCCACACGGTGCCATCGTCGAGCTGCACGTGACGTTGCGTCACCGAACTGACGATGACGGCTCCGGCGACGATGCCCAGCAACAGCAGCAGCATGACGATCGGCGTGATCCACCGGCGACTGCCGGAAGGCAGCAGCTTGCGCAGCATCGACCCGAATCGCAACTGCCGTTCGTACGATTGCGCCGACTGGTTCTCGGCGTTCCTATGCTTGCTCATCGACTGGCTCTTCCCTGATTGTGCCCAAACTTTGCTTGACCGCGCATCCAACCGCATGCGCCTACCTGTTTGCCCGCATGCATGCCGGGCTGTATTGGTTCGTATCGGTTCATGTCACCCGCATCCGGCCGCAAACTCACGGCTTGGCCGCGCACGCGATCATGGGATTCTCGGACATCTGCCGGTCCGCGCGAACCAGACTCACCTGCACGCACGTCTGCGCGCCGTCGGCCGGATCGATTTCGATACTCGTCGACTCCGTGGTGGTGCCCTGCGCGTTCGGGCGGTTCCCGAATCGCCGACCAGCGACCACGCGTACGAATCGCCATCCTTCGGCGAAGGATTGACCCACGTGAACCGCACTTTGCCGTCGGCGGTGTATTCGCCCGTAAGATCCTGCACGCTCGGCACACTGCCCGACGTGATCGCCGAATCGGGATCGTCCTCGGCATGGTTCTGGGCGCCATGGTTCTGCACCTGCACCTTGCTGTTGTCGGAAGCCGCATCCATATTCGGCATGACGACGGTGACGAACGCCAACGCCATCACGACCACGGCGGCCGCCGCAGCAACCGTGACGGCCAACGGCTTCGCCCACCGGGCATGCTGTTTCGCAACCGGGGCGGACTGGTCGAATGCGGAAGTCTGCGCGTACATGTTCTGCGGATAATCCGGCACACCCTCGACGGTGGTCTGCACGGCACGGCCATACAAGGCCTGTTGCACGCGCTGCATGTCGCGCGCGAACTCCAACGCGGAATAGTAACGATCCTCGGGCGTACGGCTCAAGGCCTTACGCAACACCCGTTCCACTTCGGCCGGCACGTCGGGACGGTTGAGCTTGGGCAGCGGATTGTTGAGAATGACGGACTTGAGCCGTTCGGCCCGCACCTGCCGTTGGGAATCGCCCAGCACATCGGCGTAGAAATACTCGTACGGCGATTGGCCGATCAGCATGGCGAACAGCGTGGCGCCAAGCGAATAGATATCGGACGATTCATTGCCGCCACCGCCTTGGGCAAGCACCTCCGGCGCGGCCCACGCGATGGGTGAAGCCCGACACCCCGGACGCCCATACGACGGTCCCGGCGATGCCCGAAATCGGCGAGCGATGGGCATATTGTGCGCGTTGATGAGAATATTGCTGGGCTTGATGTCTCGATGGATGATGCCTTTGCGATGCGCGGTGAACGTGCGCGCTCGCCAGATCGAATCCGACGGTGAGCATCGTGGTCGGC
>ENA-OQKX01000133-OQKX01000133.1-human-gut-metagenome-genome-assembly--contig:-NODE-133-length-15014-cov-3.111775_pt1 | contig 15014 bp, 13 predicted proteins | sample MGYA00242654_ERZ504810 | MGnify/ENA primary metagenome ERZ504810 (study PRJEB26092, sample SAMD00036378) | human gut metagenome | host: Homo sapiens | study: EMG produced TPA metagenomics assembly of... | reverse complement strand
GTGAAACAGCGCAAGACCATCGCCATCATCGCCATCGATCGCAGTAGCTGCCATCGCGCTCGCTAGCCGTCGCCATCATCGCAGTCTCCAACAAGCGCGAAATGACACAAGCCGCCAGCGACACCTGCGCGTTGAAATGCGAAGGCGCTCGCCACGCATCAGGAGAGCTTTGAAGAAGTCGCAACAAGAAGCTAAAGAAGCAGCGAAACTCAACCGTGAATGACGTGGCGGACGGCACCACGCTCGAAACCCTGAAGGATGCGATCACACTGGCCAAAGCCGTGGAAAGCGCGCCAGCATGCCCCGCAAGCGGCAATGCCAGCGACTTCACCAAAGCGACGGACGACATTCGCAAATACGCCGACAACCTGCGCAACATCACCAACGAACTCGACGCGGCCGCCAAGTCGGTGGTCGCCAGCCAAGAACTCAGACTCGAGTCCGCCGAGTAAGTCAGGTAAGCCGCCCCGACGGTTAGCGCCGACGTCAGCGCCAAACCCTACGTTTAACGGGGCCAAAGTCATCCAAGTCTGCAACTTCGCCCCCATTACAAGCATTTTCGCACCACATCGGGCTTATATATGGCAGATTCGACAGGTCGCCCGGAGACATTTCGCTTATATATGGCAGGTCATTCCGGAAAGACCGCAGTTAGAGGGTACAAAATTACCCCCTAACTAGCTTGTTTCAAAAACAGACTGCCATACATAGGCGAGATGCCTCCGTACAAACCCCAAAATCTGCCATACATAAGCGAGATATGCCCATGAATTACGCATCTATGCTGTGCAGGCGCGACCTCGCGTCGCTTAGAGGCTTGACAACACCTTCCATTTGACAAAAGTTATCAGTTGCCACGCACCAGGAGACGCAATAGGGGCCGCACCTTCGAGGTGCGGCCGTTTTTCATCCTTCACCAAACCTGGATCTGCAACTAAGGCTAGCGAACAAAATGTACGCCAAACCACACATCCATTCCCCGGCGAGGTTGACTCGCCTGCAACGCGTCTCCTCGATCACCGCTTACCGAACTTCAATTGTCCGGCTTGCGCCACACGAACCGAATTCTTACTGGCCTTGGGCGCGGTAGCGGGCTTCGGTGGCGGCTTTGGCGGGCTCCCACCAGGCGCGGTTGGCAGCATACCAAGCGATGGTCGCCTGCAAACCGGCTTCGAAATCGGTATGCACGGGCCGCCAGCCGAGTTCGGTACGCAGCTTATTGGAATCGATCGCGTAACGTCGATCATGCCCAGGACGGTCACGCACCCAGTCGAATGCGTCCTCCGCACACCCCATAAGCCGCAGAATCATACGCATTACGGCAATGTTGCTCATTTCGCCGTCCGCGCCGATCAGATACGTTTCGCCGATGCGACCGCGCGTCAGAATCGCCCATACCGCCGAAGAGTGGTCTTCCGTATGAATCCAGTCGCGCACGTTCTCGCCGGTGCCGTACAGTTTCGGCCGCGCGCCTTCCAGAATGGATGTGATCTGTCGTGGAATGAATTTTTCCACATGCTGGTATGGCCCGTAATTATTGGAACAGTTGGAAATGGTGGCGCGCAGGCCGTATGTGCGCGTCCACGCGCGCACCAGATGGTCGGACGCGGCTTTCGACGCGCTGTACGGGCTTGACGGGCGGTACGGCGAGTTTTCAGTGAATTTGCATGGATCGTCGAGCGCGAGGTCGCCGTACACTTCGTCGGTGCTGATGTGGTGGAATCGCACGTCATGCTTACGGGCGGCTTCAAGCAAATGGAACGTGCCTTCCACGTTTGTTGTGATGAAAGGTTCAGGATTGGCGATGGAATTGTCGTTGTGCGATTCGGCCGCGAAATGCACGATCGCGTCATGACCAGGCACGATACGTTCCAGTAACGCAACATCGCAAATATCACCTTGCACAAGTTTGACTTGCGATTGCGGAAGACCGGCGATATTCTGCGGATTTCCGGCATAGGTCAGTTTATCGAGCACGGTTATGCGCACGTCAGGATGGTTACGTGCCACATAGCGCACGAAATTGGCTCCGATAAACCCGCAGCCGCCGGTCACGATGATATTGCGCGGCTTGAAAATCTCACTACTCACAATTTCAGAGTACCGGCAGGATTGCATAGACATAAAGCGATTCCACAAACTGGCTTATATATGGCAGATTTGGAAGGCTGACCGTTGACTAGCGGCCAAAATGCACGGTAAGACGTCACTTCCACAACCGCACCATCCGCACCGACCAGCACACGGTTCCCCGATGCGATCACGGTTCTTCTAGAGCTAAACCGATCCGATGAGGAAATGAAACAGCACTCATGATTCTCCCACACAGTTTCGCCCCACCTCAACATACTAGTTTCTGAAAACCGACAAGTTGTCATTTTTGTCAGAAACTACACTTATCCCCATTATCAATTGCAACATGCGTGCATTTGACATAAAATACACATTAATTGCACGCAAAATTAGGGCAGGTGATTCAGGTGGGCAATATTACCATTCGTATGAACGACGATTTGAAAGCTCGAGTCAACCAGACACTCGACGCCATAGGCATGAATTTCAACACTTACGTAACCATGGCAAGCATCCAGCTCGTAAATCAGCAACGCCTGCCTTTTGACACTTCCGTGCGCGCCGCGGAGCCAAACGAGCAGACCAAGCGAGCCATGCTCGAAGCCGAAGCCAAGGAACGCGGTATCCTCCCAGACGACGCGGCCACCTTCAACAGCGCGCAAGACGCCATCACCTGGCTGCACAACAATCACGGCTGAACAGGCAAAACGCCATGATTACCATCAAATTCGACCAACAATTTCAGATCGACTTCAAACGCATCTCACGACGGATACCTCAAATCGTCACGGAACTCGAATATGTGATCGAAGCCATTGAGGAGTACGGACGCGTTCCGGAATCATATAATCCTCACATGCTTGATCGCCCACGAGGAATCTACTCGGGATATGCAGAATTCCATCTTGCCGAAGGGAAAATGGATGTGTTGGTGATCTACTCGGAGCGATCGGAAGCGTCAACAATCCGATTCATTCGCCTGGGATCCCACGACGAACTGTTTGACGGTCCGTTGCTTTAGATGAAACCATCGTAGGCTCCAACGAGATTCAGCCATCGATTTCCGCCTAATAAAACTTTTTCTCAACATATCGAGCTTATATATGGCAGATTTGGAAGGCTGACCGGAGACATCTCGCCTATGTATGGCAGTCCATTCCGGGAAAACCGCAGTTAGAGGGTACACAATTACCCTCTAACCGGTCTGTCACAAAAAACGAGCTGCCACATATAAGCGAAATACGTCCGGACAAACGCCAGAATCTACCATATATAAGACCACCTGTCAGAAATCTAATTCAAGCCGATCAGCAAACCGCCATTACATTACCCTTGATTTGGTGTATAATTAAGCATGTTATTACCCTTGATTCGGTGTATTTACGGCGGTGAGACATGGAGACTTTCGAACGAAAAGCGTACGAAAAACTGGCTTCCTGGAAGGATTCTTCCCAAGGAAGCACAGCCCTGCTCATCGAGGCGCGCGGCGCGTCGGGAAAAGCACCATCGCGGAGGAATTCGGACGACGGAACTATGCATCGTATATGCTCGTCGACTTCTCAAAACGCCCCCGATGACGTGCTGGGCTACTTCGTCGACCTGCGCAACGACCTCGACGCGTTCTTCATGTACCTGTCATCCTTCTACGGAGTGGAACTACACAGGAGGGATAGCCTCATCATTTTCGACGAGGTGCAGCTGTACCCGAAGGCCCGCGAGGCCATCAAGCAGCTGGTGGCTGACGGGCGTTACGACTACATCGAGACAGGCTCGCTCGTCTCTATCCGCGAGAACGTCAAGGACATCCTCATTCCATCAGAGGAGGAGTCGATCCGCCTGAATCCCATGGATTTCGATGAATTCCTCTGGGCTTTGGGAGAAAAGCCACTGTCCACGCTCATCGCGGACTCGTTCAAGAAGCGCAGGCCGCTCCCCGATTCGCTGCACAGGAAAGCCATGCGGCTGTTCCGTGAATACATGCTGGTCGGAGGCATGCCCCAAGCTGTGTCGAAGTACGTCGAGACCCATGATTTCAGCAAAGTCGACAACGTCAAACGGAACATCCTCCGACTGTACAGGCAGGACATCTCCAAGCATGGCGGCAGCGACCGGATACGCATCACGCGCATCTTCGACAACTTGGTGGGTCAGCTTTCCAAGAAGGAGAAGAAGTTCAACATCACATCGCTGGGAAAGGAAGCGAAGACCCGCGATTACGAGGACGCCTTCTTCTGGCTTTCCGACGCGTTCATCACCAACGACTGTTTCAATTCCACCGATCCGAGCGTGGGCTTGAGCATTAGCGAGGACCATTCGACGGTCAAATGCTACGCCGCCGATACAGGGCTTCTCACCACTCTTGCCCTGGCCGACTCGGAACAGACCGGAAGCAACCTGTACCGGGACATCCTCCTAGAACGCATCGAGATCAACGAGGGCATGCTCGCGGAGAACGTCGTCGCACAGCTTCTCCGGGCCAACGGGCACCGGCTGTTCTTCTATTCGCGCAGCGATCGCGACGACCCGTCGAACCGCATGGAGATCGACTTCCTCATCGTCGAACCGTACGAGAACGCGGCAATGAAGTACAGGGTCAGCCCCATCGAGGTCAAGTCATCGAAACGTTACCGCACGGTCTCGTTAGACAAATTCAAGGCAAAATTCGATAAGAAGGTCGGCACCAGATACGTGCTGCATCCGAAACCGCTGGTCGTGGAAAATGACGTGGTCAAGCTGCCGATCTACATGGCGGGACTGCTGTAGAAGGCTTCATGCAGACAGCGCTTTTTGGTGCACTACCAGCAAATGACGCCCAACACTTGCGCACGCACATGTTGTCCACCTTGAACACATCTGTTTGCTGCCCGTCACCCAGTTAACCTTCCAGCCACCTTTCAGACATCCGCTAGACACTCGTTCGTCCACAGCCGAACACTAAAATGTACCCGGTTTAATCGTACAGAGCCTCCAATTATAAGGGGACTATCTTTTTGAAGGATGCGACGATGCCTATTTTCTCGCCCGACCGTCACGCTTGTGCACCTTCATACGTAAAACTTACTAAGCAGCCGATTACGGGCGGAACGTATCGCCCTCTTGCGAATGACGAAGACAGCAACGCCTGTGCTCCATCCACCCTTTCAGGCCACCACAGTTCAAGGCTGTATACGCAGAAGTCGGCAATTCACGCCACCTCCGACAACACAAGCGTTTTCATTCCCAAAGTCGATGCGCCCCATCTGCCAAAAACAGCTAACGACGAGTCCATTGACGAAGCCGCGAACAACAGTACCCATTCAGCCCCCCCATCTGCTGAAATTCAACTCGCGCAAGCTAACGAGCATCCTCTGATGCAGGCTATCGAGGTCTGCAAACAATCCGTACACACTACGGCAAAAGCACTCTCCACCGCAGGACATGCAGTTGCAAAAGCTGCCAACGCCACCGGCCACGCCATCCATACCGCCGCCACAACGGTAAAGACCGCCTGGCACACATTCACCAGCCTCAAAGCAGTTCAATTCATCATCAAGTTCTTCCAGAGCACGTATCCCCTGTGGAAGAAACGTCATCGCTTCTCCTATTCCTTCTACGCCATCATCATCGCCGCACTTTCCGCATTCGAAGTTATTTTTATTCAATGGGGCATGTATTCCGAACCGGAATATGAAAAAGGCGTAGAAATCGATAAAACCACAAGAATACTTGACAGTGTTGCCGGACAGACGACGAAATTCGTAACACAAATGTGGCTTGAGCAGAAAAATCTCGTTCTGCTCAATTTTATTATTCTGATTGCTATTTATTTGACGCTTATTTTTGTATTGAACAGATTCTGGGTTTCCACAGCAATCTTTGGAACAGTGATGACCACTTACGCAGTGGCAAATCACGTTAAAATGCAGACCCGCAATGAACCTGTGCTTCCTGCTGATCTGAACTTCATAACCGGCGGCAATACCAGCGAACTCACTTCATTCATTCCCAAATCCAGCCAAGGCTTAGTTAGCAGCGCGGTGACAGGCGTTACTTGGCTAGTAATCATCTGCATCATTATGCAGTTTATCGATGGCCGCAATGGAATCATACATTGCACGTGGCGCCGTCCCTTCGCCAGTGTCAAGAATTTCACAGGCACCCTCACTCGCATCGCAGCGGCGGTATGTAGTGTCGCTTTATGTTTCTCCTTTGTATGGGGATTCGGCAATGACGGGTATTGGTCCACTCAGTTCGCTCAAAGCATGGGTGACAGCCCACAAATCTGGAACGGTCTCGCCGATTCCACCAGCAATGGCCCTGTTGTGAATTTCCTTCGCCTGGCACATACGAAAACCATGGATAAGCCAGAAGGCTATTCACAGGAAACCATGCAAGCAATCGCAAAGAAATATGCGAAACAGGCGCAACAAATCAATAAGACCCGTAATACCAATATGACCGACAACACGGTCATCATGATGCTTTCCGAGACTTTCTCCGACCCAACCCGCGTCCCCGGCGTCAGTTTCTCCGAAGATCCGATACCGAACATCCGTCAGATCAAGACGCAAACCACTTCCGGACTCATGCTTTCACCGGGATACGGCGGAGGCACCGCGAATATTGAATATCAGGCGTTGACGGGCCTTTCCATGGCGAATTACAGCCCGACGCTGTCCATCGCCTATCAGCAGCTCGTACCTTCGCTTAAGTGGGCGCCAACGATCAACCAAGCTTGGAATGCAGCCAATGGCAGCAAAAAAGCTTCCATAGCATTGCATGCCTTCAACCGCAATATGTATTTCCGAGATCTGAATTACAAGAAGTTCCAGTTTTCGCAGTTCTTCGCAACGGACGGTAAACCGCAGCTTACTGGTCTTCACGCAATTGATTCCGCTTGGTATGTCTCAGATGAGTCCTTTTATTCGGAGGTATTGAAAAAAGTCACGGACTCCAACGAGAACAGATTCTATCAAGTCGTCACCATGCAAAACCACATGCCATACGAAGACCTCTACCAAAACAACGAATTCAAAGAAATGGATGCATCGAATCTTCCAGCAGATGAAAAACTAAATCTGGATACCTATACCAAGGGACTGAACTACACGGATCAGTCCACATTCGTTTTTTTGAGCCAGCTTAATGAGATTAACCGCCCAATTACCGTGCTGTTCTACGGCGACCATTTGCCAGGCTTTTATTCCACCGCATATTCCGATAAAAAGAACATCCTCGGATTGCATGAGACTGACTATTTCATTTGGTCCAACCAAGCATCACGCTCGGCTAACACAAAGCTTGACGCTGTTTCCAGCGACTACACATCATCAAACTATTTCTCCGCTCAGCTCGCCGAACATCTTAATGCAAAAGTCAGTCCGTATCTTGCGTTTCTTACCGAAATGCATCAGGCAATTCCGGCAATGTCCGTGCCGGATTCTTCAGGCAGCAGCAGCGCTCCGACCTATCTGGACGCGAACGGCAATCTCATCAAGAAAAAGAATCTCTCGAAGCAGGCCAAGCAATTACTCCATGACTATCAGCTCATTCAATATGACATGAGTATCGGCAAGAATTACCTGAAAGACACCGGCTTTGTCGATCTGCCGGAGTGACTCGTCTACAATAGGTTAGGATTACGGCAGAAACGGGAAAGGCAGTTTGGTTATGAAGATTGCGGTTGCAGGAACCGGCTATGTTGGATTGTCCGTCGCGTTGCTGCTTTCCCAACATAATGAGGTGCATGCGCTCGACATCATTCCGGCGAAGGTCGCGTTGCTGAACAACGGCAAGAGTCCTATCGTCGATCCGGTAATCACCGATTTCCTGATGGGGAACGCATCTGGCGAGCGTCCGCTCGATTTCCACGCCACCATCGACGCGCAGGAAGCGTACACGGATGCCGATTTCGCTGTAATCGCCACGCCGACGAATTACGACGAGAAGAAGAATTATTTCGATACTTCTAGCGTCGAAACTGCGATTGAGGCAGTCCGCCAGTATTCGCCACACGCCTGGATTGTCATCAAATCGACGATTCCCGTTGGCTACACGCAGCAATTGCGCAAAACCCTCAATGACAATCACATCCTCTTCTCCCCCGAATTCCTGCGTGAAGGACATGCGCTGTATGACAATCTGCATCCAAGCCGTATTGTGGTGGGTGCTCCGCAGGACGATGCTGAATCCGCCAAGGCTGCACGTCAGTTTGCGCATCTGCTTGCCGAGGGAGCAGACCCAGTTGAAGCCACCCGCGCCAATCATGATGGCAGTACCGGCATTCCCACGCTGGTGGTCGGCACCACCGAGGCTGAGGCCATCAAACTGTTCGCCAACACCTATCTAGCGCTTCGTGTGGCATATTTCAACGAATTGGACACCTATGCGGAAAGCCGCGGATTGAATACCCGTGAAATCATCGACGGCGTATGTCTTGACCCACGCATCGGCGATGGCTACAACAATCCCAGCTTCGGCTATGGCGGCTATTGCCTGCCGAAGGACACCAAGCAGCTGCTTGCCAACTACAATCAGGTGCCGCAGAACCTTATCGAAGCCATTGTGGACGCGAACCGCACACGCAAAGAATTCGTGGCTTCCGAAGTGATGGAACGCATCAAGGACGTTCAGGACCCTGTTGTCGGCATCTACCGGCTGACCATGAAGTCCGGTTCCGACAATTTCCGTCAATCCGCCATCCAGGACGTGATGAAGCAGTTCAAAGCCAATGGCATTCCCGTGCTCATCTACGAACCCACGTTGGACAAGCCCGACTTCCAAGGCAGCGAAGTCACCCATGACCTTGCCGGTTTCAAGGCCCGCGCATCCGTGATCGTCGCCAACCGTTGGAACAACGACCTTGCCGATGTAAATACCAAAGTCTACACCCGAGATTTGTTCCGCAGGGATTAAATCCGTGCATTTAATCCCTATTTCATGCACCCTTGTACATATTGCTAACGGCAAAAGAACAGTGGCAATCGTCAGCAATAATAAAAGCCTCCAAACAAAATGTATCCAGAGGTCATTTATTTTCTATATTCCAGCAACATAACGTAGCATAGTTATTAATACATACCATTCACTTCGTTTTTGGAGCCTAGGGAAAACATGTCCAACACAGAACCACTTGTTTCCGTCATCGTTCCTGTATATAACTCAGAAGAGTATCTACCATATTGCATTAAGTCTATTCTCAATCAATCATTTAAAAATCTCGAAATAATACTTATTGATGACGGTTCCAAAGACATATCACCGCAAATTTGTGATTCTTTTGCTAGAAAAAGATTCCCGGATTAAAGTAATTCATCAAGAAAACGGAGGAATTGCCAAAGCCCAAAACGCCGGTTTGGATGCTGCACAAGGTGAATATATCGCTTTTGCCGACAATGATGATATTCTCAACAAAAATAACATCGAATACTTATTGTCTGCCCTGCAGAACACCGGAGCAGATATGAGTAAGGCACGGTGGCAGCAATTCGGGATTTCTCATCTGGACGATATTGTTCGGCAAGCCTCGCGAGGTGCCACTAGTCCCAACACGATAAACGTATTCAATGAACCTTTAAGAGCTTATCAAACAGTGTTCAGCAAGATTCTACGACTAGTTGGCGAACATACTGGGCATAACACAGAAGCACGGTATTTTAATGAAGCAAACTGGTGCCGCTTATACAAACGTGAATTGTGGAATGACATCCGTTTCCCCGAAGGCATGTACGCTCAAGACGTAATGGTTGCGGGCAAACTCTATGCTCGTATGAACAAGGTAGCGGATGTGGATCGAATACTCTATTACTGGTTGCAGTCTCCAAATTCTGTAACGCACAAGGAACGTAGTTTTAGTTTCTATCACGACAACGTAGTTGCCGGAATAGTCAACTTCGAATATGCGTTAAAACACGGTATACTGCCAGCGCGCAGTTACTACACGCTAGTCGGCTCCATTAATGAAGAAGCAACGGCTCCAGATATTACCGAACCTGTAAATCAACTTCAGTATGAAGCTGATCTGCAAAAGAAGAATAGTCTTCTTGCACGTCTGACTCGTCATCAACGTATGCAATGCGCAGTGTTGCATAAAATACGTTTATTCGAAAAAGGGATATACGATCGTAAGATTAAAAACATGGCATAACAAAACACCATCCATATACAGAGTCGCCGCCGAAAACGGCGGCGACTGGGAAACAATGTATATCCAATTGCGTTAACTATTTTCGTCTGCCTTGGATTGTGTTTACTATCAAATTCTTCGCTCTACGTATGGCATTAATAGGAAACCAAACAACACGATAAGCAACATTCTGCACTGGTTCCGGCATCTTCTTAATTGTTCCCGAAGTAATAAACTGTAATCCTGTATGCAGATGACGTTTTATTGCCGGAATAAATCTCAATGGATTCGTCGCCTTATACAGGCCATACATATTGCTCTGTAATGACTCGCCCTCATGCGCACGAGAGCTTGCGCCCATCAGCATGGCACTGGAATAAACCAAGGAATCAACCTCAATGCGGGCATACCTATCAGACATGACCCATGCAGGATAATATCCTTGTGACTGACAAATATATCCATTTGCACGCTCAATGGCATGTGAAATCGTACCGTCTTCACCCATTTCTCCTTCCGGTAGGAAATCCTCGTATTTCCACTCATAATCGAATAATGGTTTCAGTGCTTTCACACGGAACCAATAGCACGATCCAATGGCCGACGCCGACGGCTTCCCAGGACTCAAAGGCACATGAATATTAAATCGGTCTTCCAACAATTCCTTAGTAATTTCGAAATTTGCACCCCAATCATGCGGCAACGTGTGCGCAAAATACAGAGCATGGAATGGTGGTGGCGGAGCAACCTGGCCTAATCTTGGCTCGTTAGAAAACAGTGTGAGGATGTTTTCCACATAATCACGACTGCCAAGAGTGTTTTCCATAAGTTTGTATGCGAATCCTTGGCTTTCGGTTCCATGATGTCCATTTTCCTGGTTTTGACTCGACTTTTTATCATGAGCAAATCCAATAACATCATATTTCCCGCTTAATACAACATCACGCGAAGCAACCAGCAGTGCAGATACATCACGCCCTCGATTCACAACCGGAATAAATGTGACTGGATGATTCATACCGTGCGCTGCCATATAGTCACGAATTGGGACAATCTTGTCTTCCGTGGTCGTGATGTACAAATCAGTCTCATCCGGAAGCGCCTTAATGTAACGGCAAGTATCATCCAACAAATCAAGAAAATAGATGTGATAAATAAACGCAGAACGCACGTCAGCGCCATTCCTCGGATTACGAGTTGCAGCTGGTAACACATAATCGAGATGCAGTGCCTTACGAATATCATCAATGTTGTAGTTCGGCAGAATAGCGTCCCAAATCAAATCGACATCGTAATCAGTTTCGTTCTTCAGAAAATCATATAGGTCCAACGCTGGTTGGCCAGCGGTCTGATCGAAATAAGCACTATAGTCCACAAAGAAAGAGCGTCTTTTGAACACAGGGCATCGATCATCGTGTAACAGCTGCATCGGCATGTACAACAGCGGATAAGATGAGTATCCTTTATATTTGCGCCAATCGATATACGAATCCCATTTGAAGCCAAGCTTAGCGAAATGCTCAGTAAATGTCATTTCATGCTTACGAGTGACCTCAGCATAATCGCTCCACAACGGCATGTTTTCCCAGTATTCATGGAACGCTTGAGAGGAAACCATATCACGACGATATGCATGCCAGTACGCTTGCAGATGAGTGGGAATCTTTTCACCATTCACGGTCTCGCCCGCATACGCTGTGATACCCCAGAAATCCACATCTCTGTGAGACATGGTTTCAAACATTTCGTCAAATGGGTAAACCGGTCCCATGATTGTATCATTTAGGCACAAAACCTCATCATAGGTTTCTAGTTTCTCCCAGCCTATTGTTAGTAATGCTTGCTTGTAAGCGGCGACATCAAGACCCTTATTTTCACGGACCATAACAGTATCCGTATACTTACTGAACAACTTGCGGGTCTCATCATCGATTTTCCCGTTCACAATGATGACAAGATCCGTCAAATTTTGGGTTAAAGCAGCAAGGAAACCATCAAGGAAACGCGCCGCATGACCATTTTTATCATAAAAGCAAAATATGCCTAATCGTTTAATTACCGAGTTATTCAGAAGAGTCATTCTTTATCTCGTTTCATACCACTGAGCCTAACTTTGTCATGGATTTTAGGACAAACGTTCAATATGCATAGCCTGATCATTCAGCAATGCATAGTCTCTGCTTCCCTCATTATTAACAACAAACATGCATGAGTTGTCATCACTCGTAAATGCCACCATATCCGTACGCTCCGGGTCTATCTCATTAGGAACACGCAGCGACACTAGAATACGGAATTTCCCACTATTAAACAGGTTTAATGGCATCTGGAAACTAGCAATATGGCGACCTTTCTCCATCTTAAAGGTCTTTCCACCTGAGTCATAAGGAATGCCACCACGCTTAATATCATGCAACGCAATAGCCAGATAAAAATCTTCATCTTCATTGAACTCATATTCAATGTCGAATTTAAAATTTTCTGTATTGCTAATCAATAACGGAGAACGCGGAATAATGCGTAGTTGAGGCACACGTTCATTCAACCCAACCGGATAGGCGTCCTTGTCATGGGCACCTTCTTTCGCATTCAATGGCGTGAAGTTTTCGACGGTATAGCGGTCAGCAACATCATCCTTATTCCCGTTAACAATGATTTCGCCGTCTTTGATAAGAATTGCCTTATTGCAATACTTCTTGACGGAATTCATATCATGTGTAACCAGGATGACCGTTTTAGTCGGATCTTTCTTGATTTTCGTAAAGAAATCATCACACTTGCGCTGAAATGCCTCATCACCAACTGCAAGCACTTCATCAAGCACCAAAATATCGCCTTGTGCTTTAATAGCTACAGAAAACGCCAAACGGACTTGCATACCAGAAGAATAATTCTTCAACTTTTGGTCCATAAAGTCTTCTAGCTCAGCGAATTCGACGATATCATCGTACATTCCATCAATCTCTTCACGAGTGAACCCCAATAGAGCACCATTAAGGTACACATTCTCTCTACCAGTTAACTCTGGATTGAATCCGACCCCAAGTTCGATGAATGGTACAAGCTTGCCATTAACAGTAATGTTGCCTTCATCAGGCACATAGATACCTGAAATCAACTTCAGCAACGTGGATTTACCGCTGCCATTACGCCCGACAATACCGAAGAAATCGCCTTTTTCAACTTCAAACGATATGTCACGCAAAACATGCTGTTCTTTATAGCCTTTTATCCCCTTTGTCCAGTTGATAACAGCTTGCTTAATACCGCTCGCCTGCTCTGTAGGCAAACGGAACATCTTTGCAACATGATCGACTTTAAGTGCAATATTGTCTTGCTTAGTCATTATCACAGTACCTCCGCGAACTTCTTGCTATATTTGCGGAATACATGGATTCCCAAAAATAAAATCAACGCAGTTAATCCGATGGGCACCAAAGCATAGAACCAGTGATTGAATAATGTCCATACAGTTGGCGTGGTTTCTGGCGCAATAAGATTATGACGAATATCTTGAATTATCTGAGCTGGCGGATTCATCAGCATAACCTTTTCCACAGTTACCGCCAAATTGTAATTTTCCGCACCAAGACGATCTACAACCATTGACAGAGGATAAATAATTGGCGTTGCATAGAACAATGCCTGCATCAACACTTCCCAGATATGCTGAATGTCACGGAAAAATACGTTCATAGTAGCTAGCAATAAAGCAACGCCCAATGCCAAGCAATAGAATTCGATGAAGTTCAGAGGCAGCAGCAATACTCGCCAAGTGAAGTGGACGCCGGAACCGATGCAGAACAGCAAAACAACGCATAGGTTGATTGCCATGCTAATCAAAGAGCCAACTGTGGCGGAGACGACTACGATATAGCGAGGGAAATTAATCTTACGCATCAAATCGCCACGACCAGTGATCGCGTTCAATCCCATAGTGGTAGCTTCGGAGAAAAAATTCCACATGCTGATACCCAGCAATAGCACTAAGGGGAACGTGGGAGTTCCATCAGTGAATTTTAGGAATCTGACGAACACCACGTACATCACGCAAAATAACATTAATGGCTTCAACACAGACCACGCAATGCCAAGGAATGAGCCCTGGTAGCGTAATTTGAAATCAGTTTTCACCAATTCCTTGAGAATAACCAGTGAATAATGGTATTTTCCCCTTATTTTTTTAAAAAAGTTCATGTAAATCCGTTCACTCCGTAATGTCGGCATTCATCATAGTCAGACCAAAGCCCAACTATTTCTTTCGACGCATAGTAATAACACTGACAAGATCTCTTCGAAGGCTGTTTTCCGGCAAAATCGTGTCCGATAGCTTACGCATGAGCGTGCCCTTCCTGAAACGTCGACGGCTTTCTTTTTCAAGCTCTATACGCTGACGACGCTCGAACTCTTCTTGCTCTTTTCTCAGTTCTGTCTCACGTTCACGCTGAATCTTTTCAGTATGGAACTGTCGCTCATATTCATGTACTTTTTCTCGTTTCTCGACAAGCCCGGAATTCTGAGCATGCCTCAGCTTCCAAGCTAGTCAATATCGTGAACCAACGATAAAACTCGTTCAGTCTGTTCCGGCAATTCCCCTTGGGCAATAAAACCATTCAGCTTTCGCGCATAGTTGTATCTTGTCAGAACTTTGATATGCAACGTCAGTGCCCCACGTTTCAACGATATTTGCGATCGAAGCTCGCTGACCATCCTCATCCAGTCCTCACAATACCAATCGTTGCCGATGATGTGTACACTACTTCTTTTCCAGCCTATTGTGCGCACTGCTTAACGACCAAGGTATCTGTTGAATCCGCGAACCGTATAACATAATCAC
>ENA-OQKX01000130-OQKX01000130.1-human-gut-metagenome-genome-assembly--contig:-NODE-130-length-15222-cov-2.569394_pt1 | contig 15222 bp, 16 predicted proteins | sample MGYA00242654_ERZ504810 | MGnify/ENA primary metagenome ERZ504810 (study PRJEB26092, sample SAMD00036378) | human gut metagenome | host: Homo sapiens | study: EMG produced TPA metagenomics assembly of... | reverse complement strand
TACTCAAAAGCCTTGGCGATTGCCGCCGGCAGCTCTGAGGGCTCGTGGACGAGCGAAATGCCGTAGCTGGAGCCGTTGACGGCGGGCTTTACAAAGCAACGCTCGCCACAAATCTCGACGATACGATCAATATCGACCTCGTCGCCCGCCTCAAGCGCCAGGCCGGGGGCAATGGGGATGCCCGCCTTGGCATACAGAAGCTTTGAAACCTCTTTATCGGCGCCACATGCGCTGGCGAGCACGCCTGACGCCGTGTAGGGGATACCCAGCGTCTCCATGGCCCCCTGCATGGCGCCATCCTCGCCGCCGGCGCCGTGCATGGCGATAAACGCCACGTCGAAGCCACCGGTCGCCATAGTCACCATAAAGTCATCGGCGGCGGTGTCGAGCAGCTCCACCGAGGTGTAGCCGGCCTCCTTCAGTGCCACCACGACATTCTTTCCAGAATTGAGCGAAATCTCGCGTTCGGCGGAATGGCCGCCCGCCAAGACCGCTACGTGCATGTTCTCTAGGCTTTTACCCGGCATGGGCAGACTCCTCCTCTATAATTCCTGCAGCTGATACCATATTGTAGCGATACCCTCTACGTTTCCCCAAAATCGAAAGGCTTCCATGAATCCCAGGACTAAATCTCAAGACATTCGCGACTTGAGCCAAAACGATATTCGCGAACTTGTCGCCGAACTCGGCCAACCCGCTTTTCGCGCAAAGCAGCTCATCGAATGGGTTTTTGAGAAGAACGTTTGTTCGTTTGATGACATGACCAACCTTCCCAAGGCCTTCCGCGAGCAGCTGAAGGAGGCATTTGCCTTCGACACGCCGACCGAGCTCGCCAAGCAGGTGTCTAAGGATGGCTCTCGTAAATACCTACTCGAGTACCACGACGGTATCTCCGTCGAGACCGTCGGCATGCCTCGTCGCAACAAGCTGTCTGTCTGCGTATCTACCCAAGCCGGCTGTGGTATGGGCTGCGCTTTTTGCGCTACCGGTCTGAACGGCCTCAAGCGCTCACTGACCGCTCAAGAGATCGTTGACCAGGTACTGCATGTTTCCAACGACTTTGGTGAGCGCGCGACGAGCGTCGTGTTCATGGGCCAGGGTGAGCCTTTCGCCAACTACGACGAGGTCCTCAAGGCACTGCGTATTCTTAATGACCCCGATGGAATCGGTATTGGAGCACGTCATCTCACTGTCTCCACCAGCGGCGTCATTCCTGGTATTCGCAAGTTTGCCGTCATTCCCGAGCAGTTCACGCTCGCCGTCTCGCTGCACTCTGCCATTCAGTCCACGCGCAATAAGCTCATGCCGGGCGTTAAGAAGTACACGCTTTTGCGCCTTCACGAGGCCCTTCAGCTCTACACCGAAAAGACCGGCCGCCGTCCGACATACGAATACGCCATGATCGAGGGCGTCAATGACACCAACCCCGAGATGCAGGCGCTCTGCGACTTCTGCGAGGGCACGCTGTGCCACGTCAACCTAATCCAGCTCAACGATATCGAGGGCAGTCCTCTCAAACCGTCACCGATTCATAAGGTTGAAGACCTTCAGCGTCGTCTTGAGTCCCGTGGCATTGAGACCACGATCCGTAACTCTCGCGGCAACGATATCGACGCTGCTTGCGGCCAACTCAAGCAGCGCTTCAAGGTTCAGAAGAACGCGTAGGGGAGACCAACCTAAACGTTTCATGTGAAACATCGAACAGCCCCGGTTGCTTAATTTCAACCGGGTCTGTTTCATATCTATCGCTAATTCGCATCGAGCGATTGTTCAACAACTTTTTCGAAAGAAATAAGGGGTCCTTGTTCTGGCGTTCAGACAAGGACCCCTTAAAAAAGGCTAGTAATTGTTAGGTACCTAAAAGCCTACATTTTCCCATTGATGGTTAACCCAATCTTGATTAATCTTGGGATTCTTAGTTACCTGAGCTGTACGCATAGCGACATCCTCAGTCATAACATCCATTTTCTTTTTGGACGTATCGACGATATCTTGCGCTCCGCGAAGCAGACGACCACGCAATTCATCGTCTGTTGCGATCTTAAATCCCGCAAACGCACCAACCGCTACAGTTGCAGCCAAAGCAAGAGCAGTCAGAACTTTATTCTTCATCCTGATCTCCCTGGTCAAATTGAATCATCTCGCCAAGAATGCGAGACAGCTCTTCCTCATCCTTAAACTCGATCTCGATTTTATTCTTGCCGCGCGAGCTCTTGACGCGAACGTTCGTGTTAAACACCTGACGCAGAACGCGTGCAGCCTTCTTAAAAGAACTGAGGCGTTGCAGGGTGAGGTGTTTTAGGCGTCTCTCCGGCAGAAAACAGTGGGGCAAGATTTTCTGTCGCACGGACAGACAATCCCTCTGCAACAACCTTCTCAGCAAGATTAATGCGCGCATCTTCATACGGAACCGCAAGAATTGCACGCGCATGACCAGCAGTCAGCTTGCCTTCGAAGATCATCTGCTGAACTACCTCTGGAAGATCAAGCAGGCGCAACGAATTGGTGATTGCGGAACGAGACTTGCTGACAGCCTTTGACAAGGCTTCTTGAGTCATACCGCTCGCATCAATGAGCTGTCGATATCCCTTTGCCTCTTCGACGGGGTTAAGGTCAGAGCGCTGAAGGTTTTCAATCAGCGCGAGTGCAAGCATCTGCTCATCATCAACATCTTTAATGATGACGGGGAGCTCCTCAAGACCCGCAAGTTTCGAAGCCTGATAACGGCGCTCACCCGCGATAACTCTCATAGCCATTACCGTGCTTGCGCACAAGAGCGGCTGAAGACGCCATGCTCCTGAATTGACTCACTCAACTCTCGAAGCTCGGTCTCGTTGAAGTGAATTCGTGGCTGATTTGGGTTCGGAACGATGTCTTCGATTGGAAGCTTAGTTTCCGAAACGGCATTTGATGCTGACGCTGCAGATCCACCAGTCTCATATTCAGCTTCTGAGACCAGTGCATTGAGACCACGACCCAAGCCGCCGCGCTTCTTAGGACTAGGCACGCTTAATCACCTCTTTAGCAAGGTTCATATACGCCTTTGCGCCCTTGTTCTGTGGCGCATAGGTAATTACTGGCTCACCGAACGAGGGTGCTTCTGAAATTTTAACTGTGCGTGGAATCAAGGTCTTGAATGCCTTGTCACCAAAATACGATTGAACCTCTTCCACAACCTGGTTCGAAAGCGATGTGCGCGAATCGTACATAGTCATGAGCACGCCATAAGTATCAAGGCTCTTATTAAGGCGTGTTTTAACCATCTTCATCGATTCAAGCAGCTTTGTGACACCTTCAAGTGCGTAATATTCGCATTGAATAGGAATCAAAACACTGTCTGCTGCTGTTAACGCATTGATGGTCAGCAAACCAAGCGATGGCGGGCAATCGATGAATATAAAATCAAACTCATCCTGAACAGGCTCAAGCAGATCCTTTAAGCGAGTCTCACGGGCAATCGCACTGACAAGTTCGATTTCCGCACCCGCAAGCTGGATAGTTGCCGGGATTACAAATACCTTATTGCAATTTGTATCAAGAACGAGCGATTCCGCCGGAACATCGTTCAGCAATGCATCATAGATGCAGTGATCGAGTTCTTCTTTTTCGATTCCAAAACCACTCGTACTATTACCCTGCGGGTCAAAATCGACAATTAACGTCTTTCGGCCCAGTTCACCCAACGCTGCTGCAAGATTTACAGCCGTGGTGGACTTACCTACGCCGCCTTTTTGGTTGATGATAGCAATGACACGCGTGTCTTTTGCACTCTTAGAACGCTTAACGTCGCGAAATCCCACGGTCCCTCCTGGTGTATTTAAAGCTGTTGAATGGAGGATGTTTCACGTGAAACAATCCGATTCGACATCGATTGTTATGTTTCACGTGAAACATAACAATCGACACTATCCATTATGTTTCACGTGAAACATCTAGGCAAGCGGATTCTTTTTTGCCATGCCATTAGCACGCGGAAGGGAAACAGATGCCTGACGAGTCTTTTTAAGGATAATAAATTCACGGTGACCCAGACCATTCGGCAAATCAAGGTCGTCCGTCATAAGCGTGGTAAAGCCGCATATCTTTGCAGCAGCAATACCAGATTGAAACTCTTCATCAGATGGATTCCCCTTCGTAATAACAAAGAGACCACCATCTTTTAGAAAAGGAGAAGCATATTCAACGAGAACCGGTAATGGTGCGAGCGCACGGGCGGTCACAACTGCAAATTGCTTCTTATGGGATCGAGCATATTCCTCAAGACGATCGTGAACGGCATAAGCATGCTTGAGTCTAAGCGCACTAACAAAGGAGTTAACAGCATCTACTTTCTTGCCAACGGAATCGATATAGGTAGCCTTTCGCCCACTTGCAATAGTCAACGGAATACCTGGAAATCCAGCACCGGTACCCATATCAAGCAAAGCACCTTCAGGAGCTTTATCAATATAGGGCAGTAAAACAAGTGAGTCCAGAATATGAAGGACGGCTGCATCATCAACATTCAGGATGCGCGTTAGATTAGTAGTCTTATTGGCCTCCAGAACAAGATCAAGATGCTGGATACAGACACGAAGGCTCTCGTCGGAGACCTTCAAAGAATAGTCTTTGCGATACGAAATAAGACGGCCCAGCATTTGGCTTGCCTGCTCATCAGTTAAAACAAACAAGACGACTCCTTTCTGACAAAAATCAGTGTATCGAGAACTTTTGACAAAAAAAGGGGACGTGGAAACCACGTCCCCTTAGCATAGACTCGAGAAGATTATCGAGCAACAATCACAACATGGCGATCGGGGTCAGAGCCCTCAGAATGCGTGTCGACAGCATCGTTACCACGAAGGGCAATATGAACCAGTCGACGTTCGTAGGCATTCATAGGCGGCAAGGAAACACTTTTATGAGTGCGAATAGCGCGCTCGGCAGCGGACTGGGCCATAGAAGCAACCTTGTCCTGTCGACGGCTCTTATAACCTTCGACGTCGACGACGACCGGATACCTAAAGCCAAGCTTGCGACTCACCAACAGGGAGAACATAACTTGAAGAGCATCGAGGGTACGTCCATGGCGGCCAATGAGAACAGCAAGATCAGGAGCAGTTACGTCCAGGATCAACTCGCCCTCGTCACCCTCATACTCATCGATGGGTGAGTTCGCCGCATCGAAGTGCGAAAGGATGGAACGCAGAATGGAAATAGCCACATCGGCAATGGTGTCGAGCTCCTCATCGGTCAGCTCTTCACCAGCCTTGTAACGCTGTGCAATCTCGGGATAATCGCCCGCGACCCGCGGGGCAACCTCCTCAAGCATATCCTCGACGATCTCTTCAGACATAACGAACTCCAAAAGTTAGGTACCTAAATAAGAATACTATCCCACTACTTCTTCTTGTGCGGGCGCGGCTTCTTCTCGCGACGAGTAACCTCGACCTGCAGCGGAGCGTTCTTAAGACGCTCTTCCTCATCGGCCTTGGCCTTATCGATAACCTTCTGCGTCACGAAGATCTGCTGGACAACCTGCCAGGCGGAAGACACGTCGTAGTACAGCAGAACGCCGACGGGCAGGCTCCAACCCATCCAAAGCATCATGACGGTCATGACAACGGCCATCATGCGCATGCTCTGGGCCTGCTGACCAGTCTGATTGCGTGACATATACAGCTGCGGAATCAGGGTCAAGACAGCGAACAGAATCAGGCAAACCAGCGCAGGCAGCGCAACCATAAAGCCATCGGCATAGGAAGCGCTCGGCGTGGTGGTAAGGTCAGGCAGGATATTGAAGAACGAGAACGTGCCGTCGCTAAAGTAGTTCGGCAGGTTACGCAGCAGCGTAAACAGGGCGAACAGGACAGGCATCTGGATTAACAGCGGCAGACAACCAGCCATGGGGTTGAACTTGTTCTCGCTGTAGAACTTCTGCATCTCCTCGGCCTGACGCTGGGGATCGTCGGCATAGCGCTCCTGGATCTCGAGCATCTTGGGCTGCAGCACCTGCATGCGAGCCGTCGACTTGGTCGACTTGAGCATAAGCGGCGTCAGCAGCAGACGGATGATGACCACCAGGATGATGATGGACAGGCCCCAGTCGACCGCAAAGGTCTGGATGAGCTTGAGCAGCTCGAAAAGGATGTTAACGATCCAATCCCACATGTAAGTTTTCCTCCGATAGCGAGTGCCCGCTAGGGCACAGGGTCATAACCGCCGACGTGCAGGGGATTGCAGCGAGCGATGCGCCTCACGGCAAGCCAGCAGCCTCTCAAAACACCGTACTTCTCAATCGCCTGAACGGCATATTGCGAGCACGTTGGGTAATAAATGCAGGCGTCAGGTAATAAGGGCGAAATAACCTGTTGATATATGCGAATAGGAGCGATGGCAACACGTCGCAAAACGTGATTGCTCATCGCTCCTCCCCGGCAACGCCGGCGCGTTTCATAAGCGAACGCAATGCCTTGTCCATCTCCTGCGGCGAGGAGATCCTCGTCTTGGGAGTCGCGAACAAGATGATGTCATAACCCGCAACGGGAAATCCGCAGCTGCGGGCGGCCTCGCGCATCACACGCTTAGAACGGTTGCGCACAACTGCACAACCGAGCCGTTTAGCACCAACGAAGGCGACCCTTCCGGAGTCGCCTTCGCCAACCGATTCACATATGGTCATTCGAATCAGAGGGTGATTGAAACGACGCCCCTGACTGAACACATGCTCGAAATCTTGCCGAGACTTAATAGTCTTCATGCGAGATGTGTGTATCGCTGCTAGACAGTGAGACGCTTGCGGCCCCTTGGCGCGGCGACGGGCGAGCACGGCACGACCACCCTTGGTGGCCATACGGGCACGGAAGCCATGGGTCTTGGCACGCTTACGCTTATTAGGCTGATACGTACGCTTCATCTTAAGTTCCTCCTGCTGCATTTCGAGTGTCCGCGGGAGCGCGGACGCAGATATAGACACGTGAGCTTGAAGATTGTAGGGAAATCAATGTTCAAATGTCAAGAAATCGAAGGTAAAAGGTTGCGTAGTTCACACGGTTCCCCCATAAGCTCAACCGAAATTTGCGCCGCATGGCAACTTTTCATGATATTTCATCTAGTTTTCAACAGGTCATGTTGGCAATGTTGAGAACTTTTCGCCCGTTTTCCAAAGTTTTCAACAGGTTTTGAAAAGTTGTCGAAAGATGAGAAACATTGCACGGTGAGCTACTATTTGTTCGAAACCTTTTGAAAGATTGCGAGCGGCATGTCTGACGACTTTTACACCATGGTCGATTCCGGAGACCCGGCACCCAACAACGAGCACATCACCGGCGTGCGCGAAAAGCGTGGCGAGGAAGAGCAGGCCGCTGCGAAAACGCAGGCTGCCATGTATGCCGCACGTATCGCGGTCTATGACGACATGCTGTCGACGCCGCGCGTCATCGTCATCGAACCTAAGGACGTGCGCACCTATCTGGAAGAGACAACCAACACCGTCTACCAGTGCATGAAAGAACAGGGCGGGCACATCTCGCTCATGGTTATCCGCGAGATTGTCGAAAACTTTATCCACGCCCACTTTGCAGAGCCCATCATCTCGATCCTAGACGGCGGCGACACCATCCGATTCGCAGACCAGGGACCGGGGATCGACGACAAGGAGCGCGCGTTCGACTTTGGCGTTACCAGCGCAAACAGCAACATGAAACGATACATCCGCGGAACCGGAGCCGGGTTTCCCATGGTGCAGGAGTACCTGGAAAACGCCGGCGGCGCTGTATCCATCGAGGACAACATGGGCAACGGCACCGTGGTCACGGTAAGCCTGAATCCCAAGCGCGTACAGGAAATCGAGCGCGCCGGAGGGCGAGGGGCCGCCGTGCGCCCCGAGACGGAGCAGCCAGCGTATCCCCTATCCAGCACGTTTGCACAGCAGCCCGTGGCGCAGCAGATGCAGCAGCCTGGAAGTTTTCCCATGCAAGACCCCCAGACACCGCTGGGCAACCCAGTGCAAAACATGCCGGAGGGGATAGGCTCGGCAGATCCGGACACAGGCGCCGTGCAGCAGACGGCGGCCATGCCAAACGTCGCGCAAATGGGCTACCAACCGTACCCACAAGGGTATCCTCCCCAATATATGCCGCAGCAGGGATATGCCCAGCAGTATCCTCAGCCGTACCAGCAGCCGTATCAGCAGATGCCGCAGGGAAACCTCAACCCCTGGACTCAGCAGATGCCGCCGCAGCCTTACCAACAGTGGCCGCAAAGTTTTCAACAGCAGATGCCGCCCATGCAGAGTTCTCAACAACCAGCAGCTCAAATGATGTATCCTAATGCGGCGAATCAATACGCACAACCGCAGTCGGACGTGTTTATAAGCGAACGCGGCAACGCTGCATTAGGGTATCTGGCCCAACATCAAGAGTGCGGCGCGACGGACTTGGCGCGGGCGTTTGGAAACTCTGCACCCACCTGGTCGCGCACGCTCAACGATTTGGCGCAGACGGGCTTGATAGTCAAACATGGGCAGAAATACCATCTGACCGAAATCGGAAGCGCTCGCGTGCGGGCCCAAGCTTAAGGAACGGGAGAGACAGTGGACGAGGAAGCAAGCATCATCCTGGGGGATGCCATCGCCTTTTGTCAGCGCGACGGCCAAGATGCGCGCCTCATCAACATGCTGGGGCAATCGCGTGCTGTGAGCCTGACCGAGGACACCTTGACGATTGAGGCCCCCTCACGATTTGCCATCGCTCAGCTCAAAAAGCATCAGCCGGCCATCGAGGCGTACCTGGAAGAGATCGCCTTTGCACCGATTGCGCTCAACATCGTGGCACCACAGGGCTCCGCGGCAGATAACGCCGCACCCGCGGCACCCGTCGTTCCCCCGGCGGCGCCAGCTACCACCACAGTGTCGGCTCCCGAGCATCAAATCGGCGATGTTTCCCGTGAAACCATGCCCACCGTCTCGACGCCGGCGGCTCCCATGTCCGCTGCCACACACATGCCTATCGCGCACGACGCAACACCGGGCGAGGATTCGGGCATCGCAATCAAAAACACGCTTTCGGCCGACGATTTCCGCCGCATGATGAACCAGATGAAAGGCGAGGCGCCTGCAAAGAGTGCAAAACCAGCCTCCACATCGCCCATGAGCGTCCCCGCAGCTGCGGCACCGATCGAGCAGAACACCGACGGCGCGCCGCTCGCGGCCAACTCGAAATTCACCTTCGAAAACTTTGTCTACGGCCCAGAAAACAGCCATGCCTATCGCTCAGCCCTCAAGTTTGCCGCGCTCGCGGACGAACGCGGCACATGCACATCCCTGTTCATCTATGGCAAATCGGGGCTGGGCAAGACCCATCTGCTGCTCGCCATCAAAAACGAACTCGCCGAAAAGTCGCCCAAGATCAAGGTAAAGTACGCCAACTCACAGGCGTACCTCGATGACCTGATGACGGAGTTCGACCGCCAAAAGAAGAGCAACGCCCCATCATGCAGGCATACCACGACGTGGACGTGCTCATCATCGACGACATTCAAAACATCATCGGCAAGCGCGCGAGCGTGGACTACTTCTTCCAGCTCATGGACGAGTTTATCCGCAACACAAAAAAGTCGTCATCGCAGCCGACCGTGCGCCCAAAGACCTGAGCATGGACGAGCGCCTTACCAGCCGTTTTAATGCCGGTATGCTCTGTTTGGTGGCGGAGCCCAGCTACGAGATGAAATACAAGATCTTGCAGCGCTACTACGAGAACACGATAGCCGCCGCACCCGAGGCGGGTGACGACTCGCTGCTGGCGGCCTATGGCGGCGATGGTGGGCATCTGACCGACGAGCACTTTAAGCACATGGCAGAAGTCTCGGGAACCAACATCCGCGAACTCGAGAGCTTCTGCGAACGCTGCGCCGGCGAGGCAGGAGACCGCGAACGCGAGGGCAGCGAGCTCAGTTTCGACGACATCGACGCCATCGCAAGCCAGTACTTCGATACGTCGGCCAAAAAGATCAACGTGCAGACGGTCCAGTCTGTCATTGAAGAGCAGTACGGCGTGACGCACGAGGAGCTCATCGGCCCGCGCCGCAACGCCAACATAGCCAAAGCCCGCCATATCGCCATATATCTGGCCATCGAGATGTGCGAGATGACGACTACGGCGGTGGGCGCGGAGTTTGGCAACCGCAACCACTCAACCGTCAGTACGAGCTATAAAAAGGTTCAGAAGATGATTCAGGAAGACCGCACCATAACCGAGGATCTCAAATCGCTGCGAGATAAAATTACACTGCGCTCGTAGGGAAATAGAGACACCTGTTGAAAACTTGTCGAAACGCCGGGCATAACATGTCTAAAACTCGCCACAAGGCGATGAAAAGTTTTCCGCAGGTTTTGAACGTGGAAAACACGGTCGGTTACGCACAGGGCGCTGTCGATTCTCTTTTTGGGGTTGACCAGCGCTTTTGGGAGTAATCAACAGTTTCGTCAGTGCTATTACTATTATTAAGATATTTATATCTATAGAAAGGTATTAAAAGATGAAGTTCACCGTCAGCCAAAGCTCGCTCACGCAAGCCATCGGCGTCGTTATGAAAGGCGTCGCTTCGGCATCTACCCTTCCCATCCTGTCGGGCGTGCTCGTTAAGGCGCAGGACGGCATCTTGGAATTCCAAACCTCTAACTACACCATCTCGATTCGTCATCGCATTGCCGCGCATGTCGAAGAAGAGGGCGAGATGGTGATTCCCTGCAAGATGCTCTCGAACATTACGAAGACCCTTCCCGACGCCCCGGTTACCTTTGAGCTCTCGGAGCGTCAGGTGCTGATCGGATGCGAGAAGAGCTCCTTCCGCCTCAACACGCTCGACGCCAACGATTTCCCCGAGTTCCCCGCCTATGCCATCGAAAGTGCGGTGGAGCTCCCGACCGATATCCTGTCCGAGATGGTCGGCCGCGTGTGGCGCGTCACTTCGACCGATAAGGCCCGCCCCATCCTGGGAGGCGTGCACATGAAGGTCGAGAACAACACCGTGCGCCTGGTGGCAACCGACTCCTTCCGTCTGGCTGTATGCGACACCCAGGTCGAGACCTCGACGCTCGAGGGGTCCTTTGAGCTCAACGTTCCGGCCGACGCCTTCAACGACGCCCTGAGCATCATGGCCAGCCAGGCGACCATCATGATCGGCGCCACCGACACCCAGGTTGTCTTTGAGGCCGGCAACACCACCTACGTGTCGCGCCGTATCGAGGGCGTGTACCCCAACTACAAGCAGCTCATCCCCGATTCGTGCGTAACGAGCGTCAAGATCGACGTGGCGGCTTTTAATGCCGCCCTCAAGCGCGTGGCGGTCATCGCGAGCGCGAACCCCGCCGTCAAGTTCGAGATCGATGTCGAGAACGGTCAGATGGGCCTGTCCTCCATCTCCAATGACCAGGATCTGGCGCAGGAGACGATCGATGTCGAGGCCGAGGGCGAGTCGGGCACCATCGCCTTTAACTACCACTACATCTTTGGCTGCCTCAATGCCCTGTCCAAGGAGAAGGAGATCACGCTTGAGCTCAAGAGCTACTCGCAGGCGGGTATCTTTAAGTCCTACGACAAGATCAACTACCTGTACCTGGTCATGCCGGTTCGCATCTAGCGCTGCGCCATGACCATGTTTGCCCGCAACCTTTCCGTCGCGCGCTACCGCAGTTTCGATAGCTACCGTCTTGACCTGGACGAGGGCGTGACGGTGCTTGCGGGGCCCAACGCGGCGGGAAAGACCAACCTTATAGAGGCGCTGCAGCTTTTGACGAGCGGCGTCTCGTTTAGGCATCCCACCGCTACCGAGCTCGTGCACGACGGCACGGGCTCGTGCAGGCTCGAGTTGAGACTCGAGGGCGATGGCCGCGTGCTCGATATGGGGCTGGGCGTTGAGGACGGCAAGCGCTCGTTTAGCCGTAACGGCAAGAGATGTTCGGCCCCCGGCGTGCGCGGGGTTTTGCCGAGCGTGCTGTTTTGCCCCGATCATCTGGATATGGTCAAACGCGGTGCCAGTGTGCGCCGCGCCGCCCTCGATGACTTTGGCGTGCAACTGAGCGCCCGTTACGCCGACCTGGCGAGCACCTACGGGCGTTGCGTGACGCAGCGCAACGCCCTGCTCAAGGAGTCCTGGTGCTGCCGCGAGATGCTCGGCGCATGGAATGACTCCATCGCCCGCGCCGGGTCAGCCCTGCTCGTGCATCGTTTGGCCCTGCTCGACCGACTGGCAGGCCATGTGCGCGCCGCGTATGGGCAGGTGGCGTCCGGTGAGGACGCAGGCGTGTCCTATGTGTCCACGCTGGGGGATTTGCCTCAAACCGAGGGGCGCGAGGAACTTAAGGACTGGGCATACGAGCATATGCTCGCGGCCCTCGATGAGCGTGCCGATGAGGAGATGCGCCGCGGCGTGACGCTTGTGGGTCCGCATCGCGACGAGATTGAGTTTTCCGTCGCGGGCCGATTGGCCCGTTCATTTGCCAGCCAGGGCCAGCAGCGAACGCTGGTGCTTGCCTGGAAGGTGGCAGAAGTGGCCGTGGCGCGCGATATCCTGGGCACCGCGCCACTGCTGCTTTTGGACGACGTGATGAGCGAGCTCGATGCCGGGCGGCGAGGCGCTTTTCTGCAGCTGATCGGTGATGACATCCAGACGGTCATAACCACCACCAATCTGGGGTATTTTACCGATGACCTGCTTGATCGAGCCAAGGTGGTGAGCATGGGTGAGACGTGCTAATTACGAGCGCGAGGACGGAACGGTTGCCTTTGGCGGCTTTTTGGATGCCGAGCGTCAGCGCATCCTGGCGGCCGCAACACCTGAGCGCCGCGTGCAAATGGAGGCTGCAGAGGAATCTCGTGCGGTCTATCGCGCCTGGAATGCGGTGTGCTCGGGCACGCGCGAGGGACGCCACGTGACGGGCCTGCGCTACCTGCCCGAGTCCAATGAGCTGCTGGTGTATCTCGATTCGCCCTCGTGGACGCAGGAGATGACGCTGCTGCGCGAGATCATCCGGGCACGCATGGAGCGGGCCGGGCGCATGTGGACGGCCTGGTGTTCAAAACGACCGCGCCCGGTCACACGCCGCCGGCTGCCAAGGAGCGCCTGCGCCCAGCCGTGACCGAGCGCCCGCCGGCTCCGCACGCCGATCTCAGCGAGGCCGAACGCGGCGAGATTGAGCGCCAAGTGGCGCCCATCGAAGATCAAAAACTGCGCGAGGCCCTCGAGAATGCCATGAGAGCTAGTGCCGAGTGGGCCAAGGGCGTGCAAAGCAAAAAAGAGCCTTAAATCGCATCTGGTGGCCTTGTAGAGCCAAATACCCTCGTTCCCGAGGGTATTTTTTTACGATAAACTAGTAAGGCTGTACACATTTTCTTAGCTGAAGGAGGACGTGTGGCAAACGAAAACGATTACGATGGCGGCGAGATTAAGATTCTCGAAGGTCTCGAGGCCGTTCGTAAGCGCCCGGGCATGTACATCGGCTCGACGAGCGCCAGCGGCCTGCATCACCTGGTGTGGGAGATCGTTGACAACTCCGTTGACGAGGCCATGGCCGGTTTCTGCACCGAGATTCAGGTGACGGTCCACGCCGACAACTCCATCACGGTCGTCGACAACGGGCGCGGCATCCCCGTCGACGAGCATCCTATCAAAAAGATCCCGACGCTCGAGGTCGTCATGACGATCCTGCACGCCGGCGGTAAGTTCGATAACTCGGCCTACAAGGTCTCGGGCGGACTGCACGGCGTGGGCATCTCCGTCGTCAACGCGCTGTCCAAGCGCGTGGTCGTGCAGGTGCGCCGTGATGGCAACGTCTACGAGATGGAGTTCTCGCGCGGCAAGACCGTCAAGAAGATGAAGGTCGTGGGCACCTCGGATTCGACGGGTACCACCGTCAACTTCTGGCCCGACGACGAGATCTTCGAGACCTGTGTCTACGATTTCGATACGCTGCACAACCGTCTGCAGGAGACGGCGTTCCTCAATAAGAATCTCAAGATTGTGCTGACCGACGAGCGCGAGGCGACTCCCCACGTGGAGGAGTTCTGCTACGAGGGCGGCATCATCGACTTCGTTAAGTTCCTCAACGACGGCAAAGACGTCCCCGAGGCCTTTAAGGAGCCCATCTATATCGAGGGTAAATCGGATCCGGATGCGCCCGTGACCAAGATGGGCGAGGTCGAGGTGTCCCTGCAGTGGAATGCCGGCTATGGCGAGAACGTCATGTCGTTTGCCAACGACATCTACACCCCCGAGGGCGGCATGCATCTCGAGGGCTTCCGCACCGCCCTCACCCGCGTGATTAACGATTACGCCCGCAAGCAGAACCTGCTCAAGGAGAAGGACGCCAACCTGAGCGGTGACGACGTGCGCGAGGGTCTTTCGGCCGTTATATCGGTCAAACTGCCCGATCCACAGTTTGAGGGCCAGACCAAGGCGAAGCTCGGCAGTTCCTACATGCGCGCGCTCACGCTCAAGATCGTGACCGATGGACTGACCGATTATCTGGAGGAGCACCCCAAGCCCGCCCGCGAGATCGTCAAGAAGGCCCAGCAGGCCTGCAAGGCCCGCAACGCCGCCCGCAAGGCGCGCGAGGCGACCCGTCGCAAAAGTCTGCTCGAGACGGCGTCGCTGCCCGGCAAGCTCGCCGACTGCTCGGTGCGCGATGCCGAGCTGACCGAGCTCTTTATCGTAGAGGGCGACTCGGCAGGCGGTTCGGCCAAGGACGGCCGTCGCCGAGACATCCAGGCGATTCTGCCCCTGCGCGGCAAGATTTTGAACGTCGAGCGCGTGGGTGACCACCGCGCGTTCTCGAGCGACACCATCCAGTCGCTCATCACCGCGATCGGCTGCGGCGTCACGACGAGCGCCGGCGACGGTGGCGACTTCGATATCAGCAAGGCGCGCTACCACAAAATCATCATCATGACCGATGCAGACGTTGACGGTGCGCATATCCGCATCCTGCTGCTGACGTTCTTCTACAAGTACATGCGCCCGCTGATCGATGCCGGCTATGTCTATGTTGCCTGCCCGCCCATCTTTGGCATTAAGGTACGCAACAAGATCCATTACGTGTATCCCAACGGCCGCCAGCCCGAAGACGAGATTCTGCGCGACACCATTCAGAGCCTGGGCCTGAACCCCGACGACAACGACGAGGACGGCAAGGCCAAGGACGGCAAGATCACCAAGAAGCGCAAGGGCTATACCGTTCAGCGCTAC
>ENA-OQKX01000128-OQKX01000128.1-human-gut-metagenome-genome-assembly--contig:-NODE-128-length-15263-cov-3.002445_pt1 | contig 15263 bp, 18 predicted proteins | sample MGYA00242654_ERZ504810 | MGnify/ENA primary metagenome ERZ504810 (study PRJEB26092, sample SAMD00036378) | human gut metagenome | host: Homo sapiens | study: EMG produced TPA metagenomics assembly of... | reverse complement strand
CTTTTTTGAATTTTGATTGAAAAAAGTCCTTTGACAATTTTGTCTCTGGAAAGACGGCCAAGTCCATTCTGGTAAGCTGTGGTGCAAGACTGGCACCATTTGATATCAAGGAACTCAGAGACCTGACTGCTTATGATGAACTGGAGCTTGATACTCTGGGAGATGAGAAGACGGCACTGTTCCTGATCATGTCAGATACAGATGGAACCTTTAACTTCCTGATTTCCATGATCTATACACAGATGTTCAATCTTCTGTGTGAGAAAGCGGATGATGTGTATGGTGGAAGATTACCGGTACATGTAAGATGTCTGATTGATGAGGCAGCGAATATCGGCCAGATACCGAACCTGGAGAAGCTGGTCGCAACGATCCGAAGCCGAGAAATATCGGCATGCCTGGTATTACAGGCAAAGTCGCAGTTGAAAGCGATTTATAAGGATAACGCTGATACGATCATCGGTAACATGGATTCACAGATTTTTCTTGGTGGTACGGAACAGACCACTTTGAAGGATCTGAATGCGATTCTGGGAAAAGAGACAATCGATATGTATAATACAGGTCAGTCTAAAGGATCTCAGGAAAGCTACAATATGAATTACCAGAAACTTGGTAAGGATCTTATGACAATGGATGAACTGGCGGTCATGGACGGCTCAAAATGTATTGTGCAGGTCCGTGGTGTAAGACCTTTCTTATCCGATAAATATGATCTGACGCAGCATCCGAATTACAAGCTGACGGCAGATTATGATAAGAGGAATTACTTTGATGTAGTAAAATTCCTCAGCCACAACTTAATACTGAAAGCAGATGACGAATACCAGGTCATCGATGTAACCGAGTAAAGAGCTCTTTCCATCCGGCGATAAAGGCCGGGAGGCAGGAGCTTTTACTATATTCCCGAACAGGAAATGAAAGTATTTCCAGATGGGGAGCAAATATGCGCGCATAGCCGGGATCACTGCAGGGAGACCGACAGTAACTATAAACCGCCCTTTGGTCAGGGCAGAGGAAAAAGTATATCACACAAAAATCATTTAATGGAGGAATTTGAATTATGGCATTTTTTACAAGCGCAGTAGGAACATTGCAGACACTTGTTATCGCTCTTGGAGCCGGACTTGGAATCTGGGGAGCAATCAACCTTATGGAAGGCTACGGAAACGATAATCCCGGAGCGAATGCTCATGTACGATAAAGAAGTAAGATACTAAAAACAAAACATAGACCGCCAGTACCCCGCTATTCCGTTATTACCCTATGCAGAAAGTACAACATTTTGTAACTTTTCCGTGAAGCCTATTGACTTTGATACCCCAAAAGAGATATAATATAGTCGCTACTTAGTAAAACTAAATAGCAAAGCTGAAGAGAGGCGACAGTATGAATAACAGATATGTCCAACAATTCAAAAAAGGCTACTCTGGAAATGATACTCTTATGCCTAATCGGACGCAAAGAAACTTATGGATACGAAATTATATCCGAATTGAATAACAGTGCGTCTGTTTTGGGATATGCAAAAAGAGGGAACCATTTAATCCTAATTCTGTATCGTTTGCAGGAAGCAGAACTAATTAAATGTCGATTGGCTCCGGCTGTGGCAAATGGCGGTTCAAAAAAGTATTACTCTCTAACTGATAAAGGCAGGAATATACTTGATGAACTAATCTTATTTTGGTCAAGCTATGAGAACTGCGTAAACGGCTTCATAGAAAGTTATCAACAAGCGAGGGTATCGAAATGAAAGAACAATATATTAAACAAGTTGAAAAGGAACTATCCTTACCACATAAAGCGAAAAAAGAGGTTGTGCGTGATTTGAATGAAGTTTTTCGCGTCTGCTTTGGAGCATGGAGAAACGGAACAGCAGGTTATCCAGCGTTTAGGAACACCAAAAGAATTTGCAGACAGCACCGCAGAGCAGTTTGGTATTGATAACGCCTCATCAAAAAAAAGGAAAGGTATCATTTCTGCGCTTTGTTGCGCTTTATTGTTTGCGGTTGTTTGCCTTTTTCGATATATGCTGTCACACGATTAGGAAAAGCACCAGAGGGCGCAATCGGACAGGCAGACGCAACAACAAATATCCAGATTGAGAGTGCATTGGGCTTTGATGTTTTACAAATCATTTTGGCAGTTGGGTTTGCCGTCAGCGGTAATTGCTGTTTTATTGATTATCCGAACTATACACAAAAATAGGAGATAACTTATGAAGAAGTATATTTCTGTATTGGCAATCATATTCATAATTTCTTTGGCCGCGTGTTCTAATCAAACTATTTCGTCTACACCCACAGGTAATGAGAGCAATATACAATCTAACAGTATTACCACTCTTGACAAGGGTATCTGGCCTGTTAATGAATACACAGAGGGGCTTCCTATTCCGCCCGGTACGGTTGCATGGGCAACACTTGATACAGAACATGAAAATTGCAGTGTCAACCTTACCGGCATTAGCGACGACGACTATAGCGAGTACATGGAGGTTTTGAACCAAGAAGGTTTTTCCGTAATTGAGAATGTATCGGAGGAAATCGAAGAGGGAAACTATGTTTCGATTGGGACACTTTTATCAAACGAAGATAAGTGGTTGAGTATCAGTTACATACCAGATAGTTTAACTATCTATATTTCCTTTGACAATAATTGAAAGAGATAATGAAATAGCAAAGCCAGCCGAGCCAGTCAACGGTCAAGATGAACGGCGCATACGCGCCGCCGTTGACAGTCCCGCCCGTCTTTGCTGGTAGGCAATCAAGGGGCGACAGCAAGGAGTGCTGCCGCCCCGCACTATTATTCAGAGAGGGGGAATTTCCATGACCGAAGATGAAGCCTACAAAGTGCATATCCAGTACACATTCAATGCCTTTTGCAAGATTGTCATTCGTCACGCAGCCATAGATATAATTTTGAAGCTGCGCCGGAGGTGGGAACGGGAAGTTTCCCTTGACTACCTGATGAATGAGAAGTTTGTCCAGCTTGCCGAGCCGGAGCAGCTTGAAGAATATCTTTTTACGGCCTGCGGCCAGACCGCCGTTCTGTACCATGCGGAACTTGCCGCCGCCCTTGCCCGTTTGCCGGAGCAGACACAGGAAGAAATCTTTCGTTACTATTTCCTGCGCCAGCCGCAGCGAGTGATCGGCGTACATATTGGCCGGACACGCAGCACAGCGGGGCGGCATATCCAACTTGCCTTGCAGCGGTTACGGCGGCTCATGGAGGGAAAAGACTATGAGTAAACTTCTCCCCTATGAAACAATCGTCAAAGCCCATGAGGGCGACCCGGACGCAATCGACACCGTCCTTTCCCACTACGCCGGATATATCCGCTACTTTTCCAAAGTACACGGGCAGGTCAATGCCGAGGTTGAGGAATATGTGAAGCAACAGCTAATTGCCGCGCTATTCAAGTTTCGCTTTGACTGATAGATTGAAAAAATGAATACCGACTGTCATTGGCGGTGCTACTCAGCAAGTTTACAATTCATACAAAATTCTGCTATGCTTACCTTGATGAATGAGGTATAATCAATCTGGCAATAAATTAGAAGTCAAGTTGGAGGAACAAATTTATGATACGTCCTTTATCAGAAAAAGATTATAATATAGCGATTGATATAGTAAATACGAATTGGAAAAGGACATATTCAAATTATGTAAATCCTTCTTTGCTAAATGAAATTGGCTGTAAAGAACGTGCAGAAGAACTAAGGCATGACTTTCAATCAAAACGGTTGTCGGAATATGTTTGGGAAGAACAAGGGCAGATATTAGCTCTATTATCAATAGGTGATACAGCAGATATAGATAAAAAAGGAGCTTTTGAGATTTGGCGTATTTATGTAAGGCCAGAAGCACAAGGACATAATATCGGTAGCAAATGTATTTTATTTGCTGAACAAGAAGCTAAAAGACAAGGTTATCAAGAAATTGTTATATGGGCATTTCAGGAAAATACGACCGCCATCTCATTTTATCAAAAGAATGGTTATGTGATCGATAAAAACGAATATTTGGGTGAGCCGTATTTAACATTTGGAATACGCTTAATAAAAACTCTGATGTAACTCTTTTGTTATCAAGAAATGGACGCAACAGAAATCCGAATTTCTCACTACTTCATTCAACAAAGCAGAATTTCTCGAGCTAACCTGGCCCGAACTTTCAAAACTAAATACCAGCCGCCACCGGCGGAACCACCGAGCAGGAAATCATGGAACGGTTTCCTGCTTTTTCTTTGCCCGGACACCGGGAGAAAGGAGGTCACCCACATGGCCACCACCCGCATCATACCGCTGCACGCCGGCAAGGGTCGCACGGTCGGCAAGGCCATCAGCGACATCATCGACTATGTAAAAAATCCAGACAAGACCGACCACGGCAGGCTCATCACCAGCTACCAGTGCGACAGCCGCGTGGCTGACGCGCAGTTTCTGCTGGACAAGCAGACCTACGCCGCCCGCACCGGCCGGGTGCGCGGTGCGGACAATGTGATTGCCTACCACCTGCGGCAGTCCTTTGTGCCGGGCGAGATCACGCCGGAGGAAGCAAACCGCCTGGGCGTGGAGCTGGCCCGGCGCTTCACCAAGGGCAAGCACGCTTTCATCGTCTGCACCCACATCGACAAGGCTCACGTCCACAACCACATTATCTGGAACTCCACCACGCTGGAATGTGACCGCAAGTTCCGCAACTTTTGGGGCAGCACCCGCGCTGTCCATCGCCTGAGCGATACCATCTGCATCGAGAACGGCTACTCCATTGTGGAGGTTCCCAAGCGGCGCGGTCAGAGCTACAACAAGTGGCTGGGCGATGCGGCGAAGCCCTCTCACAAGGAGCAGCTGCGCCAGGCCATCGACCGGGCGCTGGCACAGAAACCGGCCAGCCTGGAGGAGCTGCTGCGCCTGTTGGAGCAGGACGGTTTTACCGTTCACCGGCGGGGCAAGACCATCTCCATCAGCGCGGAGGGCTGGGGCAACAACGTCCGCTTTGACCGGCTGGGAGATGGCTACACGCTGGACGATTTGCTGGCGGTCCTCTCCGGCCAAAAAGAACATACGCCCCGCAAGCAAGCTGTCCCGCAGGTCGCCCCGCCCAAGGTCAATCTGCTGGTGGACATTCAGGCAAAATTGCAGGCCGGGAAAGGTGCCGGGTATGCCCGCTGGGCGAAGGTGTTCAACCTCAAACAGATGGCGCAGACCCTCAACTACCTGTCCGAACACGGACTGCTGGATTATGCCGATCTGGAAACCAAAACGACAGAGGCGACGGCCCGCTACCACGCGCTGTCCGACCAGATCAAGGCCGCCGAAAAGCGCATGGCCGAGATTGCCGTACTGCGCACCCACATCGTCAACTACGCCAAGACCCGCGACACTTATGTGGCCTACCGCAAGGCCGGGTATTCAAGAAAATTCCGGCAGGAGCATGAGGAAGAAATCTTGCTGCACCAGGCCGCCAAGGAGGCGTTCAACGAGCTGAACGTGAAAAAGCTTCCCACGGTCAAGGAGCTTCAGGCTGAGTATGCCAAGCTGCTGGCAGATAAAAAAGCAGCCTATGCCGAGTACCGGCAGGCCCGCGCCGCCATGCGGGAGCTGCTGACGGTCAAGAACAATGTGGATCGGGTCCTGGCGATGGAGCAGACCGAACCGCAACAGAAAGAAAAAGACCACGGCCAGCGGTGAGCCGGTCGTGGTCAAAAGCGTTTGCAAAAACGCGCAGCCACAGATTGAAAATCTGTGTTCCAAGGGGGCTTGGGGGACTTCCATCAACAAGCGCGTGGGGCTATCTGGATAGCCACAGGCATCGCTTGCCAGTCACTCTGCAAACCTTTATCTATAACTTTGCAGCGCAACTCCGTATTCTTGCTTTGTTCGAGAAAAAGAACTATAATGGCTTTTATGGAGGCATGAACATGGACTATATGACTTTGAAAGAGGCAAGCAAAAAATGGGGTGTGACCCCTCGACGGATAAACTACTATTGTGCGGCTGATCGTATTCCCGGCGCAGTAAAAATGGGAACCGTTTGGCTGATACCCAAAGGCGCTCAAAAGCCCGCCGACAGAAGATTCAAAAGCACACGCTGTAAGGATGGTGAAAACAAATGAAGCACATTTTCTTTGTGGAGGATGACTTGAGTTTAATCAACGGCCTGTCCTTTGCAATCAAGAAGCAAGGCTATGAACTGACGATTGCGCGTACCAGCGTTGAAGCTGAACAGTTGTGGACGAATGGTAACTATGATCTTGTGATTTTGGATGTGACATTGCCGGACGGATCAGGCTTTGACCTGTGCCGGAAAATCCGGGCGTCCTCCAAAGTGCCGATCATGTTTTTGACGGCTGCCGACGAAGAAACGGATATTATCATGGGTCTTGACATTGGCGGCGATGACTATATGACAAAACCATTCAAACTGGCTGTGTTCCTTTCCAGGATCAATGCCTTGCTGCGGCGTAGTGAAAACTTTAATCAGGAACAGGCTGAGACAGAGCTGCAATCCAATGGTATACAGATTCAGCTTCTCAAGCAAAAGGTTATTAAAAACGGGACACCGCTTGACTTAACAGCCAGCGAATATAAGTTACTGTGCCTGTTTATGGAAAACCCGAACATCATTCTTTCTCCAGAGCAAATTCTGAGCAAGCTCTGGGATTGTGATGAGAAATACATTGATAACAATACTCTGACTGTGTATATCCGGCGACTCCGAACAAAAGTAGAAGATAACCCTGCTGATCCTCAAAAGATTGTGACGGTCCGACGTATGGGGTATAAATGGAACACAACGGGATGAGGTGAGCCATGAAAATACTGGTCAATCGAAAAATTAAACGGCTATTTCTGTATGTGTTGCTATCGGTGGCAGTGTTCACCGCAGCTTCCGTTCTCACAATTTGCCTGGGACTGAATAACGCGGCCCTTTATGTGGCAATCGCTGCCCTGTTGATGGCGCTCATTATTTGCACTGCTCTGTATTGGTATTTCCGAGATCAAAGCAAGACCATGAATGAGGCCATCACACAGATTCGGGAATACATAGCTGGGAACCAGAATGCCCGTATCGAGTGTGATGATGAGGGTGACCTGTACCGGCTGTTCCATGAGGTCAATTCTCTGGTCACGATTTTGAACGCCCATGCTGAGAACGAAGGGCGTGCCAAAACTTTTCTGAAGGATACCATCTCAGACATTTCCCATCAGTTGAAAACGCCATTGGCTGCCCTCAACATTTATAATGGTTTAATGCAGCAAGAGGTGCAGAACAGCTCGGAATTAAAAGAATTTGCCTCCCTCTCTGAGCAGGAGTTGGATCGAATTGAAAGTCTTGTGCAAAACCTTTTGAAAATTACCAAACTGGACGCAGGAACCATAACATTGGATAAACAGCCACAAAATGTTGCGGATATGATGGGCTATATCGAAAGGCATTTTGCCTATCAGGCACAACAGCAGGAAAAAACTCTTGTTCTTTCAGGGGATGAGGAAGTCGCCCTTGTCTGCGACCAGACTTGGCTGATCGAAGCAATCAGCAATATCGTGAAAAATGCTTTTGACCATACTAAGGAGGGAGCTACCATCCGTCTTACATGGCGGGCTTTCGCTTCTATGGTGCAGATTATCGTAAGCGATAATGGCAGCGGTATCCACCCGGAGGATTTGCCACACATTTTCAAGCGGTTTTACCGCAGCCGTTTTTCAAAAGATACCCAGGGAATTGGTCTGGGATTGCCATTGGCGAAAGCGATTATAGAAGATCATAATGGAACGATTGAGGTGAATAGTACGTTAGGTGTAGGGACAACCTTTACCATCAATTTTCTGAATCCTACAAAATTGTAGGATTCCAGTCATAATGCAGTAGGGTTGACGTGCTACTCTTTCTACATCAAAACAGAAAGAGGTGTTACACGATATGGATTTGTTAGAAGTTAAGAATATCTCAAAAACATACGGGACCGGCGAGGCTACGGTTCATGCTTTGAAAGACGCCACCTTCTCCGTCCCCAAAGGTGAGTTTGTTGCGGTTGTCGGTGAGTCTGGTTCCGGCAAAAGTACGCTGCTGAATATGATCGGCGCGCTGGACACTCCCACTTCGGGGAAGGTGTTCATTGACGGAAAAGATATTTTTTCGATGAAAGAGCGTAACCTGACGGTGTTCCGCCGCCGAAACATCGGCTTCATCTTCCAGAGTTTCAACCTGATCCCAGAGCTGACGGTAGAACAGAACATCATCTTCCCGGTGCTGCTGGACTACCAGAAGCCAAACAAAAAGTATCTGGAAGAACTGCTGACGGTGCTGGGCCTGAAAGAACGCCGCCGCCATCTGCCCAGCCAGCTTTCCGGCGGCCAGCAGCAGCGTGTAGCGATAGGCCGCGCACTGATTACCCGCCCGGCCCTGATCCTGGCCGACGAGCCAACCGGAAACCTGGACACCCAAAATACCAGTGAGGTGATCGCTCTGCTGAAAGAAGCCTCCAGGCTATATGAGCAGACCATCGTTATGATTACCCACAGTCAGAGTATCGCCCAGACCGCTGACCGCATTTTGCAGGTATCAGATGGTGTGGTGACGGATTTTGGGAGGTGCCGGGAATGAGAAGTTATTTGAGCCTGATCCCCATCTCTGCAAAGGTTCACCGGCGGCAAAACCGCATGACGCTGCTCTGCATCATTTTCGCCGTGTTTATGGTCACAGCTATTTTCAGCATGGCGGAAATGGGCGCTCGGATTGAACAATCCAGGCTGTCAGATAAACATGGTGATTTTTCGCTCGTTGACAGTCTGGTGGACACCGTAATGGGACAGACGCTGATGGTTACGGCGGTTGTAATGTTTCTGCTGGTTCTGATTGCCGGGGTACTGATGATCTCCAGCAGCATGAACAGCAGTGTGGCGCAGCGCACTCAGTTCTTTGGCATGATGCGCTGCATCGGCATGAGTAAGCAGCAGATTATCCGCTTTGTCCGTCTGGAAGCCCTGAACTGGTGCAAAACCGCGTTCCCATTGGCCTTGTCTTGGGAATTTTGGCTTCCTGGGTATTATGCGCTGTCTTACGATTTCTTGTCGGGGAAGAATTCTCCAACATTCCGCTGTTTGGTATCAGCGGCATTGGAATTGTCAGTGGTATTTTGGTTGGTGTGATTAGCGTCCTGTTGGCAGCGAGGACTCCGGCCAAACACGCCGCAAAGGTTTCTCCCGTTGCGGCGGTTACTGGAAATTCTGAAACGGTAAAAACGGGTCACCACGCCGTCCATACAGGCTTTCTCAGGATTGAAACAACGCTGGGGGTTCATCATGCTGTGGCCGCAAAGAAGAACCTGTTTTTAATGATTAGCTCCTTTGCCCTGAGTATTATTCTGTTTTTGAGCTTTTCTGTCCTGATTGATTTTGTCGATCACCTGATGCCGCAATCGGCTGCCACCTCTGATATTGACATTTCAAGCAGCGATGGGGCTAATTCTATTGACAGCGATCTGGTGCAGACACTTACAAATATGGAAGGTGTCAAACAGGTTTACGGACGCAGAAGCAGCTTCGACGTGGCTGCTGGCCTGGACGGAGACACGACCCTTTCCAGCACTGTGGATTTGGTTTCCTTTGACGATTTTGACCTGAAGGCTCTCCAAAAAGACGGTACGCTTCGTTGGGGCAGTGACTTATCAAAGGTCTATGGCGACAGCGGGTATGTCCTTGCAACCTGGGATCAGAACAGTTCCTGGGCCGTAGGTGATACCATCCTTGTAGGGAACGAGCAGCTCACGATTGCCGGGCTGTTGAAATATGACCCGTTCAGCGGAGATGGCCTTACTGGCGGGAAGATCACGCTGATTACATCTGGCGAGACATTCACCCGGTTGACTGGTATCACCGACTATTCACTGATTATGATTCAGACAACTTCCGGCGCGACGGATGAGGACGTGGCCGCAATTCGTCAGATCGTGGTGCAAAACGGTTATACCATGAACGATAAGCGGGACGAGCGTACATCCGGCACCTATTTTGCCTTTGTTGCCTGCGTCTATGCTTTCCTTGGTATTATCACGCTGGTTACTGTGATGAACATCATGAACAGCATCTCTATGAGTGTATCGGCCCGCATCAAGCAGTATGGTTCCATGCGGGCGGTGGGCATGGATGGCCGCCAGCTTTCCAAGATGATTCTGGCAGAAGCCTTCACCTATGCTTTTTGGGGCTGCTTCATTGGCTGCGCGATTGGCTTGCCCTTCAGCAAAATGATGTACGATTTCCTTATCACAAACCAATTCCCTTATGCGTCCTGGAGCCTGCCTGTCGGGTCGCTGGCCGTCATCGTCCTGTTTGTCATTGCCGCGGCGGTGCTTGCCGCTTATTCTCCGGCAAAACGGATACGAACCATCTCGGTGACGGAAACCATCAACGAACTGTAACGGCAGTTATGAGCCGATACAAACATAGGGAAAAGCGCGCCATGAGGACATTGAGAAAAACCATTGTGCGGCTGTTGCTTCTGGTAATTGCCGCAGCGGTTATGGCAGGATGTGTGTTGATTGGCCGTGGCTACCAGATGTATCAGGCGGCGCTGACCCAGCAAAGTCTTGAAAGCAAAGTAGAGGAAATTCAGTCAGATCCGGGCTATACGGAATTATCAGGACTTCCTGAAATGTATCTAAATGCCGTTGTGGCCGTTGAGGATCATCGTTTTGAACAGCATTTTGGAATTGATCTGATTGCCATAGGACGGGCCGCATGGAATAACCTAACCACTTGGAGCCTGCGGGAAGGCGGCAGCACAATTACGCAACAGCTTGCAAAAAATATGTATTTCACGCAGGAAAAGAGCTTTATTCGCAAGGTAGCAGAAATGTTTATGGCGTTCCGGCTGGAACGCGCTTACACGAAAGAGGAAATTCTGGAGTTGTATGTCAATTCCATTTATTTTGGAGATGGCTATTACGGCATTGGTGACGCCTGCGAAGGTTATTTGAGTGAATCTCCCATTGAGATGACGGATTATGAGTGTACCCTCATGGCGGGGATTCCCAATGCGCCCTCCGTGTACTCCTTGACAGTAAAATCCCGCTTTGGCGGAGCAGCGGCAGAATATGTGGTCAAACAGATGGTAAAGTACGACTATATTACCGAAGATCAGGCAAAGACAATTACAAAATAAATAGCGTCATACATAAAGCAACGGCTTTGAGATAACCATCAAGGCCGTTGCTTTTATTTCTGCAATTCCTACAAAATTGTAGGGTTCTTGTCATAATGCAGTAGGATTGACGTGTTACTCTTTCTACATCAAAACAGAAAGAGGTGTTACACGATATGGATTTGTTAGAAGTTAAGAATATCTCAAAAACATACGGGACCGGCGAGGCTACGGTTCATGCTTTGAAAGACGCCACCTTCTCCGTCCCCAAAGGTGAGTTTGTTGCGGTTGTCGGTGAGTCTGGTTCCGGCAAAAGTACGCTGCTGAATATGATCGGCGCGCTGGACACTCCCACTTCGGGGAAGGTGTTCATTGACGGAAAAGATATTTTTTCGATGAAAGAGCGTAACCTGACGGTGTTCCGCCGCCGAAACATCGGCTTCATCTTCCAGAGTTTCAACCTGATCCCAGAGCTGACGGTAGAACAGAACATCATCTTCCCGGTGCTGCTGGACTACCAGAAGCCAAACAAAAAGTATCTGGAAGAACTGCTGACGGTGCTGGGCCTGAAAGAACGCCGCCGCCATCTGCCCAGCCAGCTTTCCGGCGGCCAGCAGCAGCGTGTAGCGATAGGCCGCGCACTGATTACCCGCCCGGCCCTGATCCTGGCCGACGAGCCAACCGGAAACCTGGACACCCAAAATACCAGTGAGGTGATCGCTCTGCTGAAAGAAGCCTCCAGGCTATATGAGCAGACCATCGTTATGATTACCCACAGTCAGAGTATCGCCCAGACCGCCGATCGCATTTTGCGGGTGTCGGACGGTGTGGTGACGGATTTGGGGAGGTGCAAGGAATGAAAAGTTATCTGAGCTTGATCCCGATTTCTGCAAAGGTGCATAGGCGGCAAAGCCGCATGACACGCATTTGTATCATTCTTGCTGTCTTTCTTGTCACCTCGATTTTTTCTTTGTTAGAGATGTGGACAAATGGACAAACAATGGCAATGAGGAGTAATCATGGCGATTGGCACATTATTCTTCAAAATATGTCCGAAGATGAAGCAAAACAGATTATAGATAGCTCTGATGTAGCGTATTCTTCTTGGTATGATGATATAAATGTTAATGCAGACCAGGGTTATTATATCAATGGGAAAAATGCTGTGCTGTATGGTATTGAGGAAACTTATGTTACGGATATTATGAAATATCCGTTGGAAGGCTCATATCCACAAAACGAAAAAGAAGTTGCTCTTAGTGCAGACGCAAAGGAACTCTTTAACGTCCAGATAGGCGACAACATTATCTTGAATACACCTGCGGGAGATTTTAATTATACTATATCAGGGTTTTATGAAGATGACGAGGATTTTAACGATATTATTGACGGGACCTGTATGTATATGTGCAGAGCCACGTTTGATGAAGTGCGAAGCCTAAATGGGTTGGAATCCATGTCTCGATTTTATGTTCGCTTTAAGAATGAGAACGGTTTGAAAAAAACGATTGCCAATATAAAAGAGCAGTATTCCCTCACATCTGAAAATGTCAGTGAGAATACACCCGTTTTGAGCCTGTTGGGAGCAAGTACAAATGAAAGTATAAATGCGCTTTATCCTTTAGCGGTAGCTTGCTTTGTTATCATTCTAATCGCAGGAATTTTTATGATTTCAAGCTGTATGAACAGCAATGTGGCGCAACGGACAAAATTTTTTGGAATGATGCGCTGTATTGGTGCAAGCAAACAGCAGATTGTACGTTTTGTTAGGCTTGAGGCGTTGAATTGGTGTAAAACCGCAATTCCTATTGGCTGTGCATTGGGAACAGTAACTTGTTGGGTATCGTGTGCGGTATTAAAATTTATCGTAAAAGGCGAATGGGTAGATATGCCGCTGTTTTCGGTGAGTATAAACGGTATCCTTTGTGGAGCTGCCGTCGGTATTATCACTGTATTTATCGCAGCCCAATCACCGGCTAAACAGGCGTCAAAGGTTTCCCCTGTGGCAGCAATATCTGGTAACACAGGCGTATCGGGAAAAATTGTCCATGCAGCAAATACCAAATTTCTCAAAGTGGAAACCTCTCTTGGTATCCATCATGCAACAGGAGCTAAGAAAAATTTAATCCTTATGACAGGCTCCTTTGCACTTACGATTATGCTCTTTCTGACATTCTCAGCCTGCCTTGATATTGTTCATAAGCTGCTTCCGTCGGTGAGTGATTTTACTCCGGACATTACGATCGCAAGTCAAGATGATTCGAATTCCATAGACCCGAGTTTGGCAGAAGAAATTTCGGAGATACCAGGAATAGAGTCTGTTTTTGGCATGATGTATAGTATAGAATGTCCTGCTGAAATTAACGGAAATGCGGAAACGGTTGATCTATATTCCTACGGGGATACCATGATGGACAGCTTCAAAAAATCCGTTATCAGCGGAGATATGTCAAAGATATATGGAAATTCCAAATATGTGTTGGCAGTATATAGTGAATACACCGCCTTGAATGTCGGAGATAAGGTTAAAATTGGAGACGAAGAACTTGAAATTGGGTGCGTTGTGTCCGAGGGTGTAGGAAGCGTTAGTGGTTCAGCAGTTGTGGTATGTTCGGAAGAAACTTATACGCGCTTAACAGGAGAACAGGATTACGCTATGGTAGGCGTTGTATTGGAAAAAGATGTGTCCGAAATGGCAGTAAATAAAATTTACGATTTGGCAGAGGGAAATATAATTGCAGATAGCAGGGAGAAAAACAGCGAAGTAAGTGGCTCTTATTGGGTATTCCGAATTGCTGCGTATAGTTTTTTGGCGATTATTTCCCTTATTACCATATTGAATATTATGAACAGCGTTTCAATGGGCGTATCTGCAAGAATTAAGCAATATGGGGTCATGCGTGCGGTTGGAATGGGAAGCAGACAGGTAACAAAAATGATAGCTGCTGAAGCTGCTACATACTCTATTTGCGGCACAGTAGCCGGGGTTGTACTTGGATTGCTGCTGCACCATCTGATTTATGTAAAGGTTGTTATTACCCATTTTGGTGGTATTTGGAAGATTCCTTTTACTTCGATTGCAATCATACTTTTACTGGTCATTTTCTCATGTGTTATATCCGTTTACGCTCCGGCAAAACGCATACGCAACTTGGCAATTACTGAAACAATCAACGAATTATAATTGCAATCTACTTTAGAAAATTTCTTATCAACATCTGCCGGACGACGGCAAAAGAAAAAAGCCGTCGTTCAGCAGGCAATTACCATGCCTTTATCATGTACCGGCGGCTTTGAAGAAATTCAGGGCCGCCGCTCTTTTGTACCCTTCGAAGGAATGACGACCATACGCTAAAGATTACGGCGGCTTTAGGAGGGAGTCGCCGTGAAACAAAAACTGCTTCGACATAATTCGGCAGGAATTTATCTGCCAAAAAAAGCCTGGCCGTCAACCGGCCCCCATCTGCTTATGAACAGGCACTATCGTGGCTGGTTCATAAGACCTATAAGACGCATATAAAAAGCGCCAGCCACCGTACATCGGAAGCTGGCGCTTTTGCTTGTCGTTTTTCGGGAATTTCCCCGAACGGTGCCGCCCACCGCCTTCGTTTCGGTTCACCCGTCAACCAGTGAATTGAAACGGAGGTACATTATGCAGAAGATCAATCTTCGGGACCTGTATCCCGATACATATAAAACCGATGTCTTTGTGGACGTGGCTGAGGAAGTCCTGGCCGCGATCCGGGGCCAGGAGCAGGACGATGCCGCCTACGAACGCCGGAAGTACCGGCATAAGGCTCATTATTCTTTGAACCGGGAGGATGGCATTGAAAACGATGCACTCAACCGGCCACTCACCCCGGAAGAAATTCTGGAGCAGAAACAGCTACGGGAAGAAGTGTATGCTGCGCTGATGAAGCTGCCCGCCATCCAGGCCCGGCGCATCTACGCCCGGTTTACCTGGGCATGACGGTGGCCGAGATCGCCCAGATCGAGGGCACCGACCGCCGCCGCGTGTGGGCGAGCAGTCCGTCGCGGACTGGAACGAAGCTGGCGCGTCTGCTGGACACAGCCCCGATAACCCTGGACCGCCCGCACGTAGCCGGGACAAAAAA
>ENA-OQKX01000127-OQKX01000127.1-human-gut-metagenome-genome-assembly--contig:-NODE-127-length-15294-cov-3.187249_pt1 | contig 15294 bp, 23 predicted proteins | sample MGYA00242654_ERZ504810 | MGnify/ENA primary metagenome ERZ504810 (study PRJEB26092, sample SAMD00036378) | human gut metagenome | host: Homo sapiens | study: EMG produced TPA metagenomics assembly of... | reverse complement strand
ATGATCGCCCTTGCTTCGGCCACGCTCGGGGCCTCGGATTCGGCGACGATATCATCGCCGACAGCCGGCACCGGAATCACCCGGGCGGATGGATCGAAGTCGGCGTGATGCAGCACCGGGGTCAGCAGCACGAACGGCAGACCGTAGAATTTGATTAAGTTGTACATTGTAATGTATATGTAAAAAACATAAAATACTCTAAAAATAGGAGGTAAATTTATTTATGTATACAAACAATTATTCAAACTCAGTTAGCACAAATTCATTATATAAAGTATACAGCTGGATGATGGTAGGCCTTGGAATTACGGCAATCACTTCGGCCTTGTTGTATGCTTCTGGCATATTCATGCTTATTATTCAAATTCCCATGATTTCACTATTATTATTCATAGTACAAATTTCGTTAACGATTTCAATGGGACGTCAATTATCACGTAATACACCCGCTTCCACAATGAAGACGATGTTTATTGTGTATTCACTTACAATGGGAATCAATATGACATCATTGGCTTATGTATATAGTGCTGGACAGATTGCAGCTGCCTTTGGCATTAGCGCTATCTACTTTGCATGTTTAGCTATTATTGGAAAGACGACTAAAATGGATCTTAGTAAAGTGGGAAACATTTGTTTGATTGGTTTGATTGCGATGATCTTTAGTCAATTTTTCTTTATGCTATTTAGAGTTGGCATGGATGTACGCTTATGGAGCGTGATTGGACTCTTATTATTTACTGGACTTACAGCTTGGGACATACAAAAAATGAATTATATGTTGAATGGCTATGAAGATGAAAAGGTATCGATTTATATGGCTTTACAGCTATATTTAGATTTCTTGAATATCTTCTTATACATTTTGCGATTATTAGGACGTAGAGATGATTAGTTTCATCTCTATTTTTTTATTAGTTGACAATGTAAACTAATATTGTATACTTTAATAGTTCACAAAATGAACTAAAGGAGTATGTATGAAAGTATTAAAGAAAATAGGAATTACTATATTATGTTATTATTGATTTGTGGAATAGGAATTGTTTGTCTATTTCACAAGGAATATAGCTCATTAAAATCATTAAAAAAAGTAGATGCTTATCCAATGTATATAATGGATTATAGTGCGGATTATGGATTGGATTGAGTTTTTAGAAAAAGGTGCAAGCAATGATAAAGAGCTTGTCGAATTTGTGGTGAATCACGTAATGAAGGGATTACCATTAAGCATAAATATTCCGGATTTAGGTTGTTCTACATTTATTGCACAAAATAAAGATTCAGGATATCTGTTTGGGCGCAACTTTGATATGGATTATTCGCCAAGTGTATTAGTTAAGACGAAACCTAAAAATGGATATGCCTCTGTATCCATGGTGAATTTAGGCTTTGTTGGGTATAATGAAAAACATTTACCAGATACATTAAGGATTCATTAGAACTTTGGCAGCCCCTTATGCACCACTAGATGGAATGAATGAAAAAGGATTAGCGGTTGGTGTATTGTTAATTGATACAAAACCAACAAATCAGAATACAAAAAAAGGTGGATATCACAACGACAACAGCGATTCGTTTAATGCTTGATAAGGCAAAAAATGTGGATGAAGCATTAGAATTATTATCATCTTATGACATGCATTCAAGTGCGAATAGTTGTTATCACTTCCAAATTTGTGATGCTTCTGGAAAGAGTGTTGTTGTAGAGTATGTGGATGATGAAATGAAGGCTGTATATCCAGACAAGAATTATCAGTGTGCTACAAATTTCTTATTGACTCAACCCGATGCAGAATTTAATTTTGGCCAAGACCGCTACCAAATTATTGATGAAAAATTAAGTTCCACAAATGGAAAACTATCCAAACATGAAGCTATGCAACTTTTATCCGATTGTTCGCAAGATGCGCATAAAAACAAACAGGGAAAAATCTCAAAGACACAATGGTCTTGTGTATATGATTTAAAGAATAAAAAGGTAACAATTTGTGTGAATCAAAATTATGATGCGAAATACACAATTTCTGTGCTAGAATAAAATTATGAAAAAGAATGAACAAGTATTAGAAGCATGGCTTCAAATGACAACTGTTATCAATAATGAAAGAATCACTCCAGATCTTCCTTACAATGAGTCGATGATTTGTCGTTATTTATATCAAAATCAAGATTTAGATGTAACCGCAACGGATTTATGCAACTATATGCGCATGCAAAAAATCGCAGATGAATCGTACGCTTACAAGTATGGAAAAAAAGGAATTGATTACACGTATTCGTAGTGAAAAGGATACGCGTAAAATCTATATTACATTAAATGATTCGATGATTAGAATCTATAAGAAGCAACATGAAAAGATTTTAAAAATTGTAGATGAATTGTTTGATAAGATTGGCTATGAAAGACAACCTGAAGTGATTGAACTGTTTGATTTGATTACACAAACCGCAAAAGAAATGTTGAAAAGATAAGCTGGATCCCCAGCTTTTTCTTTTGTTTCATAAACCCTTCTTTTTTGATAGAATATAGGTGGCGTTTGGGGAGGCTTATATGAAAAAATCAAATTATGTAAAAGATGTATTGGTTGTATTATTGGGAAATTTTATGGTGGCAGTGTCGGTTGCTTTTTTTGTTTTACCGAATAATACATTAACTGGAGGGGTAGCCGGTGTGGCAGTGGCATTAAAACCGTTGTTGCCATTTATTCCATCGGTATGGTTGATCAACATATTGATGATTGGACTTTATATTGTGGGAGCCGTTTTTTTAGGAAAGGCATTCGCATTGAAATCATTAATTTCAACATTTAGTTATTCGTTTTTCGTTTCTTTGTTGACTTATGTGACAACTTTATTTCCAAAAGATACATTTGTGATGCAACCCATGTTGGCAAGTATTTATTGTGGGTTGATTTCAGGTATTGGCTTAGGACTTTGTTTTAGAGTAAACGCAAGTACAGGAGGAATGGATATTCCTGCATTATTGATTCATAAATATACGCATATTTCTTCTGGAAATTCTGTAATGATCATTGATGCTTTAACTGTATTATTGGGAATGTCTACATATGGTGTAGAACCAGCTTTGATTGGAGTTTTATCTGTATTCACATCTGGTTTTGCGATTGATAAAACGATTTTGATTGGTTCAAGTACAGCTATTAACTGTATGGTAATTTCGGATCAATGGGTTGAAATTAAAAATCATGTATTAGACAACATGAAACGTGGAGTTACTGTTTTAGAAGGTAAGGGTGGATATACAAACGAATCCAAACCTGTATTGATGATCGTTATTCCACAAAAAATGTATTCGAATTTAGAACATGAAATCATGAAGGTGGATCCAAGAGCGTTTATTATCGTGAATAGTGTTCATGAAGTCGATGGCGAAGGATTTACTTATGAATTGGAGGATTTAAAGTGACGACAAAATTAGTGATTTGTGACATTGATGCGACATTAGTGAATGAAAAGAAAGAATTGACACCTAGAACGAAGAAAAATTTAATTCAACTTCATGAAAAAGGAATTTATTTTGGCATTGCATCTGGTCGTCCAGCAGATGAATTAAAACGCAATAAAGAGTATTGGGATTTACCTTTTGACTTTGATTTTGTGGTAGGAATGAATGGTGCAGAACTTTGGGATGGAGTGCATCAAAAATTTTATAGTTATTTCATGATGAAAAAGGAATGGGTTAAAAGAAACTATGGAAATCATGAAAGTTGTCAAATGTAATCCAATGATATATTGGAATGGAAAGATTCGTTGTGTTCATATTGATGATATGATGATTCATTCGGCTACGACATCGCATAAAGAATTGGAAGTTGTAAAATTAGAAGATTTCTATGCGCATGAAAACGCAAAAATCATGTTCCGTATGAAAGAAGAGGATATGCCTAAGGCGGAAGCTTGGGTAAAAGAACATCCAAATCCTTATTATCATGGTTTTAAAACACAATCCACACTACTTGAATTTTGTGATAAAAGAATTAATAAGGGATATGGACTACAAAAAATATGCGAACTCAATGATTTAGATATAAAGGATGTCATGGCCTTTGGAGATACATCCAATGATAATGACATGTTAAAAGTAGCGGGTTGTGGTGTTTGTATGATCAATGGTACGGATGATACAAAAGCTTGTGCTAATGCCATCACAAAACAGGATAATGATCATGATGGCTTAGCTATTTATCTAGAAGAAAGTGGGATTCTATGCTAAAAGTATGCGTAATTGGAGGGGGTCCATCCGGATTGATGGCTGCCTATACGGCAAGTTTAGAAGGACATCAAGTAGAATTGTTTGAGAAGAATAAACAATTGGGTAAGAAATTACAACTCACAGGTCATGGGCGTTGTAATGTGACAAACAATTGTTCAAAAGATGAATTTTTTAAGCATGTTGTACACAATGAAAAATTCTTGTATAGTTCTTTTTCACAATTTTCGAATTTGGATATGATCAAATTTTTAAAATCCAATGGTTTACCTACTATTGAAGAAGATCACGGACGTATGTTTCCAGGTTCAAATTCAAGTCAAGACGTTGTCTTATTGTTTGTAGATTTATTACGCAAAAATAATGTCATCCTACATATGGATGAGGCTTGTACAAATGTAGTTGTTGAAGAGGATCGAGTTGTTGGAATCAAAACGGATAAAGGAACATATTCATTTGATGTAGTCATTGTCGCAACGGGAGGAAAATCATTTGTATCCACAGGAAGTAGTGGAGATGGATATAAATGGGCTCAAAATTTGGATATTAAAGTAAGTGATTTGTATCCTGGATTAGTCGCTTTACGCACTAAGGAAGACTTTGATTTGGCTGGACTTTCATTGTCTAATGTTGGAATTCAAATAAAGAAAGGTAAAAAAGTTCTTTATAAAGAATGTGGTGATATTTTATTTACCCATGAAGGTTTAAGTGGACCTGCAATTTTGGCCATGTCAAGCTATGTCATAAATTCAAAACCCGAACGAATTATTTTAGATTTAATTTGTGATAAATCAATCGATGAAGTAGACATGCTTTTGTTGGAACGAATGAATCATTCTTCGAATAAAAAATTGAGCCATATTTTAGAAACAATGATTCCTAAGCGATTGGTTCAATATGTTATGAATCGATTATATATTGATGCTTCTTTAAAAGCCAATGAAACCACAAAAGCACAAAGAAGAAGTATTAGTGAATTATTAAAGTGCTTAAGTTTTGAAATCGCAAATTTTGCAGGTTTTGATCAAGCTATGATTACTGTGGGTGGAATCAAGACTAATCAAATTCAGCCTCAGACAATGGAAGCTAAGAAAATTAAAGGTTTAAAATTTGTTGGAGAAGTTTTAGATTTGGATGCACAAACAGGTGGATACAATCTACAAATCGCATGGACAACTGGATATGTTGCGGGAAGAACAATAAAAGAAGGGGCCAATTAAAGTCCCTTCTTAAATTTTGATGCAGGAATATGACAATAGGCACCTGGATTTTTATCCAGGTATTTTTGATGATATTCTTCGGCATTAAAAAAGTTTTTCATAGGCTCTACTTCAACAGCTAGAGGCGAATCATATTTCTTTTGGATTTCGTTGTATTTAGATTGAATGGTTTCTAAATCTGCTTTTTCCACATAATAAATACCTGTACGATAGGAAATACCGATATCTTCACCTTGTTGATTGACAGATACCGGATCAATGATATCAAAGTATAAGTCTAATATTTTAGATAATGAAATTGTTTTGTCATCATATTGAATTTCTAATGTTTCTGCATGACCTGTAAGCCCTGCTTTAACATCTTTATATTCGGGATTTTGCGTTTTACCATTCGCATATCCAACAATTGTTTTTAAGATGCCATCAAATTGATCAAAATAGTGTTGTACACCCCAGAAGCAGCCACCTGCTAAATATATTGTTTTTATCATTTTAATTTATAATATTTTCCTTTCGAATCCTTTTTATATCGACCTACTTTTTTTGCGTAATCACTTTCGATCCATTTTGAAAGTTTACACTTCTTTTGTTTATTCGCTAAGATAGGCATTAGATATTTGCTTAAATCATCAATCGATGCATAGCGTGTATTGATTTTAGGATATTTTTTTAAAGCTTCTAAAACCTCTTCATCACTTGCCTCATTTGGCTTTTGATTTGTTTGTGGCGGTTGTTTTTTTGCTTTTTGAACTTGTTTTGGCTGTTCTTCTTTTAATGGCAATAAGAATGGGTCTCTTGTTTGTAAAATTTCGATGTCGATGTCTTTACCTTGAAACATTAAAGCTTGTTTAATGCCATGAAATCCTTGATCATTTGTGACAAGAAGAATTTTTTTAGGTATAACATTGGCAACAACTTGACCAAGAAGTGTAGCACAATAGATGTCCGCAAAATTCTTTTGACTTTGGTGTGTATTGAAACAATAGGAATTAGGAAAATCTTTGGCAATCGTAAAGATTTGTTGCCATGCTTTTTGTCCTATTTTTTCAAAGTTTCCAAAGAAAAAGAAAACGCTAGGACTTGTGGCGTTCAGTGTATTAATATCGAATTGTTGGACATTTTCGCAATCAATACAATAGAGTGTACAGTCTTCAAAATTATCGATTTGTATATTTTGAGGTGAAAAACTCATGCATTGAGAAAATGTTCCAATTGAAAAATTAAGTTGTGACATTTCATTCATCCTTTCATAAATAATTATAGCACAACATGGTATTCTTTCCTTTTATTTGTTATAATAAACTTCAAAGGGGGAGTTTTAGTGGCTTATTATCACATCTTAAAAGAACGTCGTACAAATCTAAAACTTTCCATTCAGGATGTTTCAAATCAGACGCGTTTAGCGCCTCAATATATACAAGCTATCGAAGAACACAACTTAGATGTTTTTTCGGATGATTTTTCTTTTGTTCGTTATTTTGTACATGCATATTGTGATGCCATTGGTGTAAATTGGCAAGCAATCGCTGATGAAGTTGACATGGATATTAATGAAGTGGCTCATCAAAAAGATATGGCTTTGACAATGGCACAAAGACGAATGGTAGAGCAGATGGCAAGTGTTACAAAAAAGAAAAAGAAGTCATCGACTAAAAAGAAAAAATCTTGGTTTCAAAAACATGTAAGTCGAACAAGTTCTTCTTTGAGTACAAATCAATCGCAATTGATTAAAGTGCTTGTCCTGATTGGAATTGCAGGTTTATGCGTTTTATCTGTTATTAATTTTGGGCTTCGTGCTCTTTCAAATCAGAAACTTCAAACGCAAGAGGCTTTGCGTCAAGAACAGCTTTCAAAAAAGGAACAGGAAACCAATAAATTGGCAAATCAGCGTCAAAAGGCAAAAGAAGCTGCGGCTTTGGTTGTCGAAAAAATAAGTGATGAAACCAATGCATATCAGCTTTCAAATATACAATCTGATGTTAAAAAATTAGATTTAAGTATTACTTTACCGACTAAGTCAAAGATTACTGTGACAAAAGATGGTGAAACGATCAACGATGATACAAAAGTATATACGGGTACATTTACACAGTCTCTAGAATTATCCGAGAATTGTACTTTTGAAATTAGTATTGAAACGTATTCAGATAACTCGATTACTATTGATGGAAAGGAGATTTCTTTGATAAAACAGATTGGCAAGAAGGTCAACCGGCCATCATAACTTTACAGGTTGAAAAGGAAATCAAAAAGAGACTGAAGAATATTCACAATATGATGATAGTGACTATGATTATGGTTACTCAGATGAATATTATGGACAAGAGGGGGATTATACATATGACCAAAATGAATATACCGAACAGACTAACGATTATTAGAATTTTATTAGTACCGGTAGTTGTAGCTGTATATTTATGTATGGATCCTACTCTTTGCGTAATTGATGAAACAAGCGGCTTAGCCCTTCGAGATGTAATTGCGTTTGTGATCTTTGCGGTTGCGAGTATTACCGATTTCTTTGATGGAATGTTGGCAAGAAAGAACAATTGGATTACTTCATTTGGAAAATTTGCGGATCCAATCGCAGATAAGATGTTAGTCAATACAGTATTGATCTTGATGGTTTATTTTCATCAGGCCAATGTGATTGCCGTATTATTGATGATCGCAAGAGACTTGATCGTAGATGGGTTAAGAATGAGTGCTGCAAATTCTGGTGAAGTTGTCAGTGCAGGAATTTTTGGAAAATTAAAAACTGTACTACAAATGTTTGCGCTTGTGTTCTTATTGTTGAAAGATTGGCCATTTGTCTATATGGGTATTCGTATGGATCAAATTTTGTTGTGGGCAGCAACAGTGGCTTCTTTATATAGTGGATTGATTTATTTCAATCAATTAAAAAAATATGTTTTTGGAGACTATGTAATGAATGATGCAAGACAACTAGTTTCTTTATGTACAGAAAATCATTTAACCATTTCTAGCTGTGAAAGTTTAACGGCTGGATTATTTACGAGTACGATTGCCTCCATACCTGGGGCAAGTGCCATATTAAAAGGTGGCTTAGTGACTTATTTTACACCAATGAAAAGTGTATTGGCTCATGTGGATGTGGACTTAATTCAAAAATATGGTGTAATCAGTGAAGAGTGTGCGTATGCGATGGCTAAAAATACAAGACAAATTATGGATGTGGATTATTGTATTTCTTTTACAGGAAATGCTGGACCGGATGCTTGGGAAGAAAAACCAGCGGGAAGAGTATATTGTGCAATCGCATCAAAAAAAGCTATTCAAGTGTATGGTTTTCAATGTACAGGTTTGTCTAGAAATGATGTTAGAGAACATGTTGTTATGCAGATGATTGATATATTGATTCAAACAATTCAAAAGGAGAATATATGCCAAAAGAAAAAGTAGAAACAAATAAAGATAAGCTTTTAAGTGATGTTTTAAATGAAATCGAAAGGGAATATGGTAAAGGTTCTGTCATGAAACTTGGGGATCGAGCGGCTGTTGATATTGAACCTATTCCTTCAGGAAGTTTACTTTTAGATGATGCCTTGGGTATTGGCGGATATCCAAAGGGAAGAATTATTGAAATCTTCGGTCCGGAATCAAGTGGTAAAACAACGCTTGCTTTACATGCCGTTGCTGAAGTTCAAAAAAAGGGTGGTCGAGCAGCCTTTATTGATGCTGAAAATGCGATCGATCCTGTATACGCAAAAAATCTAGGTGTTAATATTGATGAATTAATTTTGTCTCAACCAGATTCAGGTGAACAAGGATTGGATATTATGTTGATGCTTGTAGAAAGTGGAGCTGTTGATTTGGTTGTTGTAGATAGTGTTGCAGCTTTAGTTCCACAAGCCGAATTAGATGGTGAAATGGGTGATAATCAAGTCGGATTACAAGCTCGTATGATGTCTAAGGCTATGCGTAAGCTTGCCGGAGCAATGAACCAAAATGATTGTACAGCTATTTTTATCAACCAGCTTCGTGAAAAAGTCGGCGTTATTTATGGAAATCCAGAAACAACACCGGGTGGGCGTGCTTTAAAATTCTACTCATCTGTTCGTGTTGATATTCGTAAGGCAGATGCCATTAAAAATGGTACAGACATTGTAGGGAATAAAGTCAAAGTAAAAATTGTTAAAAATAAGGTAGCTCCTCCATTTAAATCGGCTGTACTTGAAATTATGTACGGAGAAGGAATCTCTTATATTAGTGAACTATTAGATTTATGTGTCGATGCTAATATTGTAAAAAAGGCAGGAGCATGGTTCAGCTATGAAGGAGAAAAAATTGGACAAGGAAAAGAGGCTGCCAAAGCTTACATCAAGGCAAATCCAGAATTCAAATCAATGCTTGAAGAGAAATTAAAGGAGTTTAGAACAAACAAAGATGTTGAAGAATAAGAGTTCTGCGTAGAACTCTTATTTTCATTTAGAGGTATGTATTATATGGCACGTTTAGAAAATAAGAATTATAAATCTATTCAAAAAAGTGAATTAAATAATCCGGTTGTATTTGTGGTGGACATGATAAAGGGGTTTGTGAATATAGGCCCACTTCATGATGAAGCCATTGGCAATGTGGAAAAGAATATTGAAAATCTATTAACATGTTTAGAGTGCAACAATGTTTTTGTGTGTGATTCACATCCACCAAAGACGCGTGAATTCAATTCGTTTCCAGCACATTGTGTAATTGGAAGTGAAGAATCTGAAGTAGTTGATTCTTTAAAGCCGTTTGTGAAACATGTCATCAAGAAGAACAGTACGAATACGTTTATGGCACCTGAATTTGAAGAGTTTCTAAATTCAGATTTGAAGTATTATCGTGATATAATTGTGACAGGTTGTTGTACAGATCTTTGTGTGCTTCATTTTGTGTTAAGTTTAAACACTTGGTTCAATGAACACAATATGAATGAATATCGTATTATCGTGGTTGAAAACTGTACAGAAACCTATCATATACCAGAAGTACATGAAGCTACATTCTTTAATGATGTCGCATTTAGAATGATGGAAATGAATGGCATTCAAGTTGTTTACTGAAGTAAGGGAGTAAGATTAAAAAAATGAAAGATAAGAGAAATTTAAGTTTAGTCATGGACTTTTATGAACTAACAATGAGTCAATGTTATTTTAATGATAATAAAGACAAAGAAGTCGTATTTGACTTATTCTATCGTAAAAATCCGGATGACGGGGGATATTGTGTATTTGCAGGTTTAGAACAGGTTGTGGATTATGTTTCAAATTTGCATTTTGAAAAAGAAGATATTGATTATTTACGCTCATTAAATCAATTTAATGAAGAATTTTTAGAATATTTATCGACCATACGTTTTACAGGAGATATTTATGCGATTCCAGAAGGAACACCGGTATTTCCTCATGAACCATTGGTTCGTGTAAAAGCACCAATTATTGAAGCACAACTTGTAGAAACGGCATTACTATTGGCTATCAATCACCAAACTTTGATTGCGACAAAGTCACGTCGTATTGTACAAGCTAGTGAGGGAAGAGCCGTTATGGAATTTGGTGCACGACGTGCTCATAACTTTGATGCAGCTATTCTAGGAGCAAGAGCTGCTTATATTGCAGGTTGTGCAGGAAGTGCTACAACATATTCTGGTAAAGAATTTGGTGTACCTGTACTTGGTACAATGGCACACTCATTTATACAAAGTTTTGATACCGAATATGATGCGTTTATGTATTATGCCAAAACATATCCAAACGCATGTACTTTATTGATTGATACATATTCAACTTTAAAATCAGGTATTGTGAATGCCATTAAAGTAGCTAAGGATTATCTAGAACCCAATGGATACCGTTTAAAAGGTGTTCGTATTGATAGTGGAGATATGGCATATCTTTCTAAAAAAGTTCGTAAGATGTTAGATGAAGCCGGTATGGAAGATTGTAAGATCGTTGTATCCAATTCCTTAGATGAATATGTCATTGAATCTTTGATTCACCAACAAGGCGCTAAAATTGATTCGTTTGGTGTTGGTGAAAACTTGATTTGTTCAAAAAATTCACCAGTATTTGGTGGTGTTTATAAATGGTGCGATTGAAAAAGATGGTCAAGTAATCCCAAAAATCAAAATCAGTGACAATGTTGAAAAAGTGACAAATCCAGGTATGAAAGATTTAAATCGTATTATGGATAAGAAACAGGTATGGCCATTGCCGATTTATTGACATTAGAAGATGAGGTCATTGATACAACGCAAGATTTAACAATCTATCATCCAATGTCACGTTGGAAATATAAAGTGATTCCAGCTAATACATATACAGTACGTGATATGTTAGTGCCAATCTTTAAAGATGGAAAATTAGTTTATAATCTACCAACTCTAGAAGAAATTCGTGCATACAGCGAAAAGGAACTTGCTACAATTTGGGATGAAATCAAACGTTTTGTATATCCACAAGAATATTATGTTGACTTAAGTGAAAAGTTATTAAATCTTAAGCTAGAAATGTTGAAGAAATATAAATAAAAAGAAACCGTCGCTTGACGGTTTTTGTGTTAAATACAGCTTTCAAAGAATGCACGCATATCCTTGGCTAATAGATCAAAGCTTTCTTTACCAAGATAAGCCATGTGTCCACTTGGATATTCACCAATGGTTACTCGGTTTGGATCTAGATTGGAATGGGTTGCCAAATATCTGGCATTTCCTGCAGTAGTACATAAATCATATAGACCTGAGGCAAAGAAGACTTTCATCTGTTTGTTTCTTCGCATGCATCCGGCTAAGGATTGGGCAGGACTTGTTTTGAATTCACGATTCCATGTCATATTTACATCAAAGACTAAGCCTTTTGAGATACGATCACTTGTGATATTTAATTCTTGACGCATCAATCCATAGGCAGTCTGGAAAGCAGGTGTATATTGTCCCATGGCCGGATCATCCGCAATGACGTTAGCTTCCATGATTTCTGGATCATCATTCCATGTATAACGACCGTCATAGAATCCTAAAGCCAAACCTTTATCTTCTAATAGTTTATGCGCAAAACCTTTCTGCATATCCATATGTAAATGGTGTCTTAACCAATAGGTTTGATCAATACCTGAATAATAGGCTAATTTATCTGCGATTTCTTCTTTGTTCGGGCAGGCATCTCCTAAAAATAAAGCTGTAACATATTCAGTGGATGCGAATGTAAAGGCTTCATCAATAAAGTCTTTTTGTGAAATATTATCTTTAGGATTATGGAAATAATTTGTGGCAGCCATTGTGATTAAGTCTGTAGCACTAGCTTCAACTGGAAGCTTTTCAATAAAGCAACTTCCAAGTAAGAAGATACCACTCACACTAATGCCCATCGTATCGGCTTTTTCAGGACCTGCACCCATAAGTTCTCCTGCAAGTAGGGCGCTTCTTGTGGTACCATAGCTTTCACCAGCTAGTAAGACTGGGGAATTTCTACGATTATAGCGAGCTAAGAATTGTTCAATGAATTTAGAAACACTACGAACATCGCCATGTGTTTCATAAAATTCTTTTCTTGCCTTTTCCTGAATCAAACGACCTAAACCTGTTCCTACTGGATCAATAAAGACTAAATCACATAAGTCTAATAAACAATGTGGATTGTCTTCTAATTCAAAAGGTGGAACTGTAGGAAGGTTTAGTTCATCATCTAATTTTACAATTCTAGGACCAAACAATCCCATGTGAAGCCAAAGACTTGCACATCCTGGACCACCATTATAAATAAATAAGATGGGACGTTTTGAATTGTCTTGAACATCACTTCTAAAATAGGCATAACTAAAGATGGATGCGACTGGATTATTTTCTTCATCTACAAAGAAATTATCTTCACAAATTGTATGATAAGGAATGGTTGTTCCTTGAATTTGTAGGCTTCCATCTGCCTCATATTTTGATTTTTCTAAGTTTTCTTGAATACGCATTATTTCACCTCACACTTTTTAATAAAGACATTGAAAATATCTTGCATCTCACCATATTTATGGGACAAGGCTTCTGGATGAAATTGTACGGCATAAATAGGTAGAGACTCATGTTCAATGGCTTCAATAATGCCATCTGGTGCTTTAGCTACAACTTTAAAGTGTGGTGCTAAATCCTTGATGGCTTGATGATGAAAACTATTCACATAAGCTTCATCACTTAAGCTAGGATATAAAAAACTATCCTTTTCAATATGGATTTTATGACTTGGATTTTCTCTTTTTTCTTGTTGCGCATGTTTGATTACATTTCTTTTACAATACGACAAATCTTGATATAGAGATCCTTTAAAATAGACATTCAACATCTGTATGCCTCGACAGATTCCAAAAATAGGAATCTGTTTTTCATTGGCATATTTTAATACTCGCATTTCATAATAATCACGATCTAAGCTTGAATTACCTTGTAAAGGTTCTGGATTTTCATTATAAATCATAGGATTTACATCAATTCCGCCTGTCACAATCAATCCATCTAATAGATTAACTTGAGCTTGAATTGTATCATAGTCATTTGTGATGGGAAGAATGATTGGACAGCCACCGGCACGAATGACACTATTAATATAGGCTTCATTGATAAACTGTTTAGGAAGATTTTCTTATCCAATTCATTACAAGTTAGACCAATAATAGGTCTATGCATTTTGATCCTCTAAAAGAGTGATTTCAATTTTTTCGGTTTCTTTTATGATATATCTACCTGGAATGGCTTCATCCACATATTCCATTTCACCATTTTGATTATCAAATGGATCATTTGGCAAGAAGTTTTTAGCTGGTACAAAAGCACCTTGGAATTTTGATGAGCATGGTGTTCTAAATGGATCTAAATGTCCAAAATAGAAATCTTGTCTTTCCAAGTTTTTAGCACGATAGGATCCACCACCAAATGAACAATCCGCATATAACCATCCATATGGAGCTACATAGAATCGTGCCCAGTCATGATTACCAATGGTTTCAGGCGTTGTATAAAGTCCAGCTTGCCAAGTGGCAGGAATGCCCGCAATACGACATAGAGTAATAAATGTCAATGCTTGTAAACCACAATCTCCTTTTAATCCTGTTGTGACATATTCTGGAATACATGGTAAAGTCGCATAAGCACGTACATAAGAATATGTGACATGTGTTGTGATATAGTTATAAATCAATTTCGCTTTTAATAATGGGTTTGTTTCTTCACCAATGATTTCTTTAACTAGATCCTTTAAGTAATCTGTAAATACAACGTGTGGCGCATATTCTTCAAGACAAGTATCTGGATGTTCATCTGTTACAATACTTGGATCTAATCCTTCATAGTGCATGTGATTGATAAATTCATATTCTACACTGAATTCTTCACCTTTTTCATATGGCTTTTCAATATATACACATCTTTGATCTACACTGTTATCGTTGACTAGACCTTCATGAGATGTATTTAATAATTTAAAATCTTCAACCTGCGCATATTCTTTTGGGATAGGAAGCCAAACACGAATTGTTTTTCCTGGCTTTTCAAATGCAGGATCTACCTTCAAACTTGTCTTGACATGAATCTTGCAGTAAACATCCTTTTCTTCCTTCATCTTATGCATTACATCATCTAATAAAGTACTTGTAGCACCATCTTTTTCAATTAAACGATCTTTATAAGCTTTACGCTACTTTAATTAGGTTTTACAAAGAAATTGTCTTTTAAATACATTTTTCCCTCTAATGAAAATCCATTCAAACGCATTTGTCTTTAGAATAATTCATCAAATTCTCTATCTTTAAAATCGGTAAATTTTAGACTTTAATAACTCGATAGTCATCTTCTTTTAG
>ENA-OQKX01000124-OQKX01000124.1-human-gut-metagenome-genome-assembly--contig:-NODE-124-length-15516-cov-3.977971_pt1 | contig 15516 bp, 14 predicted proteins | sample MGYA00242654_ERZ504810 | MGnify/ENA primary metagenome ERZ504810 (study PRJEB26092, sample SAMD00036378) | human gut metagenome | host: Homo sapiens | study: EMG produced TPA metagenomics assembly of... | reverse complement strand
AAGTTTGCAAGTGAAACATCACTCGCCAATTTTTTATTGCGAGCATGTACATGTAAAATAGCTTCACGGCCCTTAATATCTGGCAAGCTAACCGTAACACGACGATCAAAACGACCACTACGTAACAATGCTGGATCTAATACATCAGGACGGTTTGTAGCTTGCAATTACCACAATACCCGCATTATCTGTCATACCATCCATTTCAACCAACAATTGGTTCAATGTCTGTTCACGCTCATCATTTCCACCGCCCATACCAGCTCCACGCTGACGTCCTACGGCATCAATTTCATCAATAAAAATAATACATGGTGCACTCTTTTGTGCTGTTTTAAACATATCACGAACACGACTCGCACCTGTTCCGACAAACATTTCAACGAAGTCCGAACCTGAAATTGAGAAGAATGGAACATTGGCTTCTCCAGCTACAGCTTTCGCAAGTAATGTCTTACCAGTTCCTGGAGGACCTACCATTAAAATTCCCTTAGGAATATGTGCTCCCATATCCGTAAATTTCTTTGGTGAACGCAAATAATCAATAATTTCTTTTACTTCTTCTTTTTCTTCTTCACAACCCGCAACATCTTTAAAACGAACTTTTACATTTGATTCAACACGAGCTTTTGATTTCGCAAATTCGAAGGCCTTATTATTGCCTCCACCACCCATTTTTGCGAACATGAAATAGAAGAATACCGCTATAACTAAGAATGGAATAATTTGAGAAAGAATCGAAATCCATACTACTACCTTGTATTAGGATCTTCTACAGTTAATTTTCCACCATTTCTCTGTAAAGACTTTTCTAACGTTTTCAATATTCTTTTCTGTTCTTGGAACAATAACCTTGTATCCAACTGTCTTTGAATTCTGCTCATAAGTTCCTTCCAAATGGATTACAGTGGAACTAATTGTCATGGAACTCTTTTTAAAATCAACTTCATCTACAATTTTCTCAAATTGTGTATAATTCATTTGTACAGTACTGCCCTGTGAACTATAAAAAACTAATGATAATACAATTGATAAAATGAAGATGGTCGGTAAATAATTTAACCACTTCTTCATAATCTTCCTCCTACTGATAAATTTCCGGCTTTAAAACACCAATAAATGGTAGGTTACGATACTTTTGGTTGTAATCCAATCCGTATCCAACCACAAATTCATTTGGCACTTCAAAACCAACATAATCCGCCTCAATTTCACAAACACGACGGCTTGGTTTGTCTAATAATGTTACACAACGCACATCTAGACAACCTTTATTTTTAAACATCTTTTTAACTTCAACCAAAGTTCTACCTGTATCAATAATATCTTCTACAACCAAAATAGAACGGTTTTTACAAGATAAGTCCATATCCTTTAAAATACGAACATCTCCAATAGATTCTGTTCCATCGTATGAACTAACTGACATAAAATCAATTTCACATGGAAATTCAAAACGCTTGATCAATTCAGCCATGAAAGGAACACTACCCTTTAATAATCCAACTATGATTGGAGTATCTCCAAATTCTTTATAATCTGCTTCTATTTGATGTGCTAGTTCTACACAACGATTTTCAATTTCTTCTTCACTTAATAAAACTTTTTCAATATCTTGAGCTATCATATGGTGTTTTTTCTCCTTAAGTTACTTACACATTGTAACATAAACATTTAATCAAGACCATTTATTTTAAAATAGAACTGTTGATTTTGTGAATAATGCCCTACATCACAACCAAGTCCTGGTACAAAAATCACATTGCCCACATTATTTTCCACAACCAACCAATATTTTCTATATATCTTACTGATTTTTCGATCCACAAAAAATCGGTGTACATTCTTATTTCCAAATCGCATTTGAATTGTGTCATTTACTCTAACACGACGTATAACCAAAGGAAAGTCAGATGCATCTACACTAAACATTTCAATCGTCTTGCCCTCGTTTTTAATCACAAAATCCGCATAATCCTTAAATTCTAATTCATCCAATTTATAATACACATCTTTAGGACTAGGCATAAAATACAACTTACCCCCATGTCTTTCCAATAAAAAATTCTCTATTTCAATTAACACATTCCTTTTTAATTGAACACATAATTCTTCCATATATTTTTTTGAGAAATGATGATGCAAAGAATGAAATAAGAAAGTATCTAAATAAAGCCAAGCATCTTCTTGATCCAACAAGGAATCTACATCCTTGTTCCAATCCTTAAAAAATTCTTCTATGGCTTTTCTTTTTATTTGCCATACTTCATTCTCATTTTGAATTTTTAATATCCATGCTTCCTTTTCGTCTCGACTCATCTTCTCAATTTGTGTATGACGAATTACATTACGCGTATAATGATTGGTTAAATTTGACTCATCAATCCCAAAAGATACGCCATTCTCATTACAATATTGTTGCAATTCACTCTTTGTGAAATTCAATAAAGGACGAATAATTTGATACCCATGTCGTATACTCTTTTCTTTTAATCCATACCAGTCACAAATCATATTTCTATTCTTTTGAAACAAATATGTTTCAATCGCATCATCCATCTGATGAGCTACATATAATATTTTTGCATCAAACGCATCCGCCACTTCTTCAAAAAAAGCATAACGAACATCTCTTGCCCATGCCTGAAAATTTCCTTTCTCATGTACCGGATAACAAACACGAACGGGAATATCATACTTTTCACAATAATCTTTTACTATATTCTCATCCCTGTCTGCTGTATCTCGATGTTTATAATTCACATGCGCAACAACAATGTCTTTGCCTTGTTTATTCAATTGATCTAATAAAGCCATACTGTCAGGTCCACCTGAACAAGCCACTACACACTTTGACATACGCCTATTATAGCATCATTTGTAAAACGCATTTCTTTATTTTATCAAACAAATATGAATTTGGATCAATATGCGCCTTAACATCGATCACACGAGCTGAATTGATCCATTTTGCATCATTCAAAAACAATACGCTCGATTTATTCAACCCCTCAATTTCTGGTAAACGCATTAAATGACGTTTCCCTGCACGCAAGATTGGATCGTATGCCTTATGATATGCACTACTATTTCCACTCATAGGTACCACAAAAATTTTTCCATGCTTCATTGCCAGAACTAAGCCAAAATGTTGATAACCAACCTCACTTAAATACGCTAAACCAAAATCTGTAAAACAAATATCTCCTACCTTTACATATACTTTTGCCTCTAGACTCGAATACATTTGTTTCCTCTGACAAAAGTTCAGTTTAGAAAGCATATAATCATAAACCTCACTTTCATTTAACCCTGATAAAAGTTTTTCCTCCGCAATTCTAGCTTGTGATGTGATCCTTTGCGTATATTCTGTTGTTTTATTATTTTTCCTTTTTTGCCATTCATTCGGTTCCATAAACCCTATTCTAACAACCCAATGTGAAAATAATATTAAAAGTAGGCATTTCAGCCTACTTTTTAAAAATTTTCTAGATTTTCTTTGAATACGATGCCACAACCCAATCAAAGGATGGAATTTTTCACTAATCATAGCCGATTTTTCAATAAATATTTCCACTGCTAACAAAATAGCTACCATGACAAAGAACCCAATATTTCGATTGATCATATACGCAAATGCACTCAGACCAAACAGTGACGTTAAACCACACATAATGATCACCGTATTTCGATGGCCAAATTGACGCATCAACAAATGATGAATATGACTCTTATCCGCTTCCATAAATTTCATACCCTTTAAAGTACGTCTTAAAATTGCAGAAAGCGTATCAATAATTGGCAACATCAACAATAAAATTGGCAATGCCAAAGTTAAAATGGTACTTGATTTAAACCCAAGCAAGGATATGGCTGAAATCATAAATCCCAAAAATAAAGATCCACAATCTCCCATAAAAATACTAGCAGGATGGGCATTATAGGCTAAAAAGCCAAATGTTCCCGACGCAAGAATAAAAGCTATACTCAACAAATCTAAACGTCTTTCAATAATTGCGATAGAACCAATGACAACAAGTACAATAACACTCATGCCACCAGCCAAGCCATCCAATCCATCAATTAAATTGACTGCATTGGTAATACCTGCCACCCAAATAATTGTAAAAACAAATGAAATAATGCCCGTATCAATTTGTATACCCAAAGGTAAACGAATAATATCTACAGAAATCCCAAAATAAATTAATACTAAAGCCGCAATGACTTCTAAAGTCAATTTTACCAGTGGCTTTATATCAATCAAATCATCGATCAGCCCTGTAAAAAACATGATACTGCTTCCAATTACCAATCCCTTAATTTGTAAATCTGCCTTCACAAATATAGCCATTGTGATAATAAAAGATAAATAAATGGCAACACCACCAATACGTGAAATCTTTCCATGATGAACTGTACGCTTATTTTCCTTCGCATAAGCACCACAATATATCGAATATTGTTTCACAACAGGTGTTAAAATCAAAGAAATTAAAAATGGTAATAAAATCATTCTATAATCAATCACGCTGACTTTACCCCCTTTAATGCATCTATCATATCGTATTGTCCACGTTTTGTACAAAGAACTGGACACGAAATATTCTGAGAAATAAATTGTGAAGGACCAAAACAATCTGCCATGCCCCCACTCAATTCAATTCCATGCATTAAAAAATATTCCTGTAAAGAAGCTGGAAGAGTATCAAAACAATGCTTAACCCACAAAGAAATCTGCGATGAAACCATTTCAATGGCAGGCCATACTATACTTGATTCAATCTGAATTGGATGTAGGTTTTGCCTTGAATCAAAACCATAACACATCAACAAAGTATTTTTCTGCTGCCAAAATGCATCACTTGCCATTTCCTTTAAATGTGCCGCATCCACTTTTGTGATAAAATAACCCGTCTTCATATAAACGATCCTTTGAATCTGTTCGTCTACTTGTGCTCCAGCATAATAAATCGTTTTAGATACAAGCACCTTATCATAAGCACATATATGAATTTCCGTATACGAATGCCCACTATGAACTAAAAAACAAGGATTTTCTTCTTGTAAAACTTCTAAATTTGAAATAAATTCAACCTTACGTACACCACAATTTAAAAATGCCTGCTGCCAAAGCTCACGTTGTCTTTGTGACAATTCACTTGGAACACTGACAAGTACGCTAGGTCTTAATAAACCATCATAGGCATGAAGCTTATCAAGTCCTTCATGAATCAAAGGCTCAATCGAATGAAGAATTTGACCATGAGAAATTGGATACTGAATTTGAATCGTATCTAGATCCTTATATAAATAAGCAATTGCCTGATCGGATACGCCAAGAACTTCAGATCCCTTTTGTGCGATTATCGTTTTCAAAACTATTTCTTTCTGTGTAGAAAAATCATAAAATCGTGCAAGATACGCCCCAATATCCAGGGCAATCCACTTATCAAGCAAAGCCATTATAGATTGTTAATTGTAGAATTGCCTGGCTTGATACATACGCAAGACAAAGCGATAATAGAAACATTAATATCTGCACTTTCTTAGGATTTTTTACACTACATATTTTTTCAAACTGAATACTTGAAATCGCATAAAAGCTTAAACCAAAACACGCAAAGAACACGAAATAAGAAATTACTGAAGCCGCCATATTAGCCACCTACATGTATGATTTTGACAAAATCATACTTTTCTTTTAACTGTTCATATGCATTTAAAATCACATCTTCATCCACACTAAAGCCTAACATACTCGAACCTGATCCTGACATCAATATACGAACCAAACCAGCATCTTCCATATCCATTTTCACCTGATTCAATTCAGGCTCAATTTCAAAAGCGATAGGCTCTAATGCATTAGCCATAGTCTGATACAAAAGATCCATATTCTCTTCTCGAATACTCGACTCTACTAAATCCACATCCGGATGAAAAGGACGAGACTCTTTCCATTTAGAGAACGCATTCGCAGTAGAAATTCCAAAATCCGGTTTTACAACCACAACATCAAATTTCCAATCACTCTCAATTGGCGTAATCTTTTCGCCAATCCCTTTTACCCTTGCCCACTTATCATGAATACAGAAAGGAACATCTGCCCCTACCTGTTTTGTGATTTCATATAAATTTTCTTCTGTTTCTTCAATACCTTCCATTTTTAAAATAGCTTTACACACAGCCGCTGCATCAGCACTTCCGCCACCAAGACCTGCCTGAGCCGGAATATGCTTCTTGATTGATACTTTAAAACTAGAATCTAAATGATATGTATCCTTTAATACCTGAATCATCTTTGAAACTGTATTATTCTCAGGTAATTTCATACCTTCACATTCAACCATGTCACAATCGCTTTTTTCAATCTCAATCTCATCATAAATTGAAATAGGTGCCATGATCATATCTAAAGAATGATATCCATTGTCCATTCTTTCTACGACATCTAATGCCAAATTAATTTTTGCCCTTGCCTGTACTTGCATAAGTCACCTCATATAATCGAATAAAATCCTCCAATGTACATTGTTGTGCACGTGTACTTGGATCCATATTTACTTGTTCTAACAGTTGTTTTGCCAAAGCCTTATCTTTCACAAAATTTTGAAAATTATTATAAATTGTTTTTCTTCTTTGCGTAAAACAAGCCTTCACTAAATCAAAGAAGTTTTTTTCATCTTCTAAATGATACTTATGATGAAAAGAGAATTGAATAACCATTGAATCCACATTCGGACTTGGCCAGAACACTCTACGAGATACATCCATTACTTTTTTCACATCACAACGATATTGCGTAATTACACTTAACGCATTATATTCCTTATCATTTTCATGTGCCAAGAAACGCTCTCCCACTTCTTTTTGCATCATAACCGTAATTCTTTCAATTTCTTCATTTGCCTCAAACAACTTAAATAAAATTGGTGTTGTGATGTAGTAAGGAAGATTGGACGCAAATACAACCTTTTGCCCAGGCTTTCTAAATTCACGAATCTTCTCATCAATATCCACCTTTAGAATATCTTCCAACACAATCTGAAGATGATCAAAACCAATCTCATTTTCTAATACAACCGGTAATCTTTCATCAATTTCAAAAGCCACAACCTGATCACTTTTTTCACATAAAAATTGAGTTAATGCCCCAATTCCAGGACCAATCTCAAAAACCAATTCATCTCTTGATTGAATCGCTGCATTCGCAATTTTTTCAACAACCCCAGGTTCAATAATAAAGTTTTGTCCAAAACTTTTCTTTGTGAAAACCTTATATTTTTCTTGAATTTCTTTTGTCTTTTTTACTGTCGCAATCGCCTGTTTCATGAAAAAATCCTTTCTTCTATCTCTTTTCTTGTCATCTTCATCTGGTTTAAACGCTTAAAACATGTTTTCGCATTACAAGGACCAATATGAAAAGACTCACACACTTGAAAACGTAAAGCTTTATTTCCAACTAAACCTAAATCAATAAAGTCTTGCCAACTTAATACTTCTTCTTTATTCTCAAACGTTACATAATTACATAAGGCATCCCATAAATCTTCTCTGTTCGCATGCTCTACGCCTACTTTTTTTGGTGTCTTTGCCTTTTCCTTATTAATAAACGCATGTTTACATCCTGGCACACTACCACCAATCAATCTACGAATATGTTCTCCTGGCGTATCAGGATCCGTAAAGATAATTACTCCTCTATTCTTTTGAGCTTGTCTTACACGCTCAATCGTTTTTTCATTGACCTGATCCCCACCTGTTTCTATCGTGTCACAATCAAAAAAAGACTGCAACGTATTTGTGTCATTTTTTCCTTCAACGACAATAATTTCCTTAATATGTTGTTTCATTTGTCTCCACCACATGTTTTGATGTAAAACCAGCACCATGTACCTGATGTACATCATTCACAATAATAAAAGCTTTTGAATCAATTTTTAAGACGCTTGATTCCAATAATGGATATTGTTTCTGTTTAATAACACACATCAACACAGGTTTAGGTGCTTGTGTATATCCACCACTTCCATCTAGAATCGTTACGCCACGATCCACTGTTTCCAATAGAATACGACGAATCTGTTTCCATTCTGTTGATATAATCATAACATTTTTTGCGGATTGCATGCCAAGCATGACCGTTTTATCAATGGCCACACCACAAACAAATACGGACATAATACCAATCAAAGCTGGTGTCAATCCGTGTGTTACAACACCTAATAATACAGTTAAACCATCAACAATCATTACACTTGTTCCTTCAGGAATTTTAAAATATTTATGTAAGATCAATGCTAATATATCCATACCACCCGTACTTGAATTGACTCTAAACACCAATCCTAAGCCAATACCTACAATCACTCCGGCATAGATTGTAGCTACATAAGGTGGCATCACAAATGTATCTTTAGGAAACATAGTAGCAACCTTAGATAAGCCTGTTACGAAAACCGGATATACAATTGTAGAAATCACAGATTTCATCGCAAACTGCTTTCCTAATAAAATAGCTCCCAATATAAATAGACCAATTGTCAAAGCATCAATCATTAAAACTATATCAACTGGAAGAATTGGATGTAATGCGACAGCCACACCAGCAACACCACCTGTTAATATATTATTAGGAAGTATAAAAAAGGAAACCGAACATGCGACCACAAAGTTTCCAAGTATAATCATTATTAAATCATGTATTCTATTCTTACTCATATGCACACCTCTACTAGCCTACATGATTATAGCATTTTTTTATGTATCATTTTAAAATTATTTACTTGCATAAAATAAACTTTATCCGTATAATAGTCCGGGTTATATAAGTTCATGATATGGTTGAACGTTCATACCTACTACCGAAAACAGTAGACTATAGCCTTCAAGCAGGAGGAAAATAAAATGCAATACGATATCATTATTATTGGTGCTGGGCCTGGAGGTATTTTCTCAGCATATGAGTTATTAAAAAACAAACCTGAATTAAAAATTGGTGTATTTGAAGCAGGTGCTCCATTAGAAAAAAGAAAATGTCCAATCGATGGAAAGAAAATCAAATCATGTATTCACTGTAAATCATGTGCTATCATGAATGGTTTTGGTGGAGCCGGAGCATTCAGTGATGGAAAATATAATATCACAAATGAATTTGGTGGAAACCTATATGAATATGTAGGTGAACAAGAAGCTATCGATTTAATGGAATATGTGGATGAAATCAACTGCAAGATGGGTGGAGAAAAAACGCGTTTATACGCAAACTCAGATGCAGCTATCGCTAAAAAATGTCTTCAAAATGATCTTCACTTATTAAAGGCAAAAGTTCGTCACTTAGGAACAGATATTAATTATGTTGTACTTGAAAACTTATACAATGATTTAAAAGACAAAGCCGATTTTCATTTCTTTAAACACATTGATATGGTCAATAAAATTGAAGATGGATATGAAGTTGTTTGTGGAAATGAAACATATACATCTACACAATGTATCATTTCTACAGGTCGTTCAGGAAGTAAATGGATGGAATCTGTATGTTCAAACTTAGGCATTGAAACAAAGAGTGATCGTGTAGATATCGGTGTTCGTGTTGAATTAAATGCCGATACATTCTCAGAATTAACAGACTCATTATATGAATCTAAAATTGTATATCGTTCAAAGAAATACCAAGATCGCGTTCGTACATTCTGTATGAATCCTAGAGGTGTTGTCGTAAACGAAAACACAAACGGAATCATCACTGTAAATGGTCACAGTTATGAAGATCCAGCTCGTTTCACAAATAACACAAACTTTGCCCTATTAGTATCAAACCACTTTACAGAACCATTCTCACAAAGTAACCAATATGGTGAAAGTATTGCCCGCCTATCCAATATGCTTGGTGGTGGCGTTATCGTTCAACGTTTTGGTGATTTGATTCGTGGACAACGCTCAACTCCAAGTCGTATTGCACAAGGATTCGTAACTCCTACATTGAAAGCTACACCAGGAGACTTATCTCTAGTTATTCCTAAACGTCAATTAGATGACATTATCGAAATGATTTATGCCCTTGATAAAGTATGTCCATCAACAGCAAGCGATGATACTTTACTATATGGTGTTGAAGTTAAATTCTATAACATGCAAGTAAAAGTAAATAAAAACTTAGAAACAAAACACAAAGGACTATTCGTTATCGGAGACTGTTCAGGTGTAACACACTCATTAAGTCATGCCAGTGCATCTGGTGTATATGTCGCTAGACACATTACAGAAAATCTATAATACAACACAAAGTGGATCGAGTGATCCACTTTTTTTCATTAACTCCAAAGTTATTAACTCTCGAGTTAATAATAATGATGGTATAATAATCTAGGTGATAATTTTATGATACAAATTCCAGACAACAGTACAATATTAGCTCCGGCTACCCTACATTTATCTTTATACAAAGAGATTTTAAAACAAAAAAAAGATTGCCTTGGCATACAAGTTTTAACTTTATCAAGCTGGCTATCTTCTTTTTATCATGGACAAACAAAATCCGATATTGAAATTCTTTATTTATACAAAGAAGCTTTAAAGAACACATCCCTTTCAAATGCCTTCTACTCCAGTAAAGAAGACTATGATTTTTTAAATGCCTGCCTAGACTTTATTAAAATGGCCAAAACCTATCAAATCCATAATTTTCCTTGTTCAACCCAAAAAGAAAAGGATTTAAATGAAATTTTAAATCTACTTTATCCCATTGAACTTAAGGAAAACCAAACCAAAGATGTTCTTTCAAGTTTACCAGATTTAGAAAATGTTTATATTCTTAAAAAAGAATATTCTCAATTAGACAACTATTGGATTCAAGTATTAATGGATCATGGGGCAAAATGGCTTGGTGAAAACCAATTATGTCAAACCCATTATTACAGTGTTGCCAATGCCAGAAAACAAATGGAAGTACTTGCCAATCTTATTATCGAAAACGATTATTTAGCGGATGATATTTTCATCGCCTTAAATAATGCGAGTGATGAAAGTGTTCTAACACAAATTCTTACAGCTCATAAGATTCCATTCACAACTATGCAAGAAACACATATTACATCGATTTATAATGAATGGATCAGTTACTTAACATGGATAAAAGATATGGATCTTAAAAGTTTTATAAACCTCATTCAAACTTTATATCCACATGACAACTATCTAATACAATACTACACGTTATTCCCGGAAAAATTCCTAAAGTTTGAACCGCACTTAAGTATTATTTCTTACGAAGAAAATGAAATCATTAATTCTTATCAATTTGAATCCTACCAAAGATTAGAGCAACAAGCATTGGAATGGATACATAATCATGCATTTTTATTTCATGCGTTAGACTTTATTGAAATCGCAAAACACATCCAAAATCTACATGAACATGTTTCAAAAGAAGATTTGAACGCCTTTAACGATGTAATGTCACTCATTCAAGATGTACATACACACATACATAATGCGGATGATTTAGATATTTTGATTCATCAAATCCAAAACCTTTCTGCCAATCAAAAGGCCAATACAATTGAAGGTGTATTAATTGGATCAAGACAAGACATCACATCATTAAGGCCCATTGTCTTTTTAACAGGAACAAATGCCAATGCATTTCCTGCTTTAAAACTACATTCAGGCATATTTGATGAAGCTTATGTAAAAAGCACAAATTTACCTAACCTTGAAACACGTATTCAGAATCAACAGACGCAAATATTTGATTGTTTATCCTTATGTGAAACACTATACATTCTATATCCACAAAGTGATTATCAAGGAAAGAATTATGAATCTAGTTCAGAAATCGAAAACTGGATACAAACAAAGCCAAAGTTTATCACAACCCCAGATTCTTTTAATTGGACTACTCCAAACATTGATTTAAATGAAACAAGCGCAAAAGCTATATTCTTTAAAGACAATCACTTTAAAGGTTCTATTTCAAGACTCGAATCCTATGCAAGATGTCCTTTTTCTCATGCCTTAAAATACGGCTTGTACTTAAAAGAGAAGGAAGATATTACCGATATTCGTATTCGTGGAAGCATTTTACACCACGTTTTAGAAATGATTTCTAAAGATAAACAAGATTATACGTCTTTATCCAAAGAAGAGATCTATCAATATGTAAGAAAAGAATTTGCGTTCGCAAAAAAAGTACTTTTGCAGCAAGTCACCTGGTTTAATTCGCAAATTGAAGAAATCACAGACAAACTTGTTTTAATTTTTGAACAACTTCATAGTTTTGAAACCAATTGGCACATGAATATTGATAAACAAGAACATAAGTTTTCTTATTCATATCCATGGAATGAATATACGATCGATTTATATGGATATATTGACCGTATTGATAGTTCAAATACGTCCTTTTGTATCTTTGACTATAAATCAAGTGACAAAGACATTAATCTAAATGAATTTGAATCTGGTCTTGCCCTACAGTTAGCTACATATACTTTGGCTTATGAAAAAGAATCGAATTTAATTCCAGTTGGATGTTTTTACATTGCCCTAAGAACTTCACCAGAAACTCTTACCTATGGTAAATTAAATTATCGTAAAAAGGTTCCTGAATTAAATGTCATAAATGAATCCGACATGTTAGAGACATTCACAAAAAATCGCAAACTCAAAGGCTGGCATTTTAGTGATGCAAGTATTTATTGTGATGACATTAAACAATATATGCCTGTAAAAAAGACAAATCCAGCTTTAGAAACGATCAAATCCGAATGGAGCCAAGTTATTGATAGTCTTTTAGAAGATATTTCTAGTGGCCAAGCCCTTCCAAATCATGTAAAAGATGCATGTAAATATTGTGCATATAGATCCATTTGTAGAAATTCAGCGAATGAAGTTGAACCAAAACTTCGTGTAGAAAAGGAGGAATAATAATATGGATTTTTCAATTCCCCAAAAAAAGGCTATAGACATTCGAAATACGAACGTTGTTGTTTCTGCAAGTGCAGGAAGTGGTAAAACTGCCGTTTTAGTTGAACGATTATGTCAATTGGTGTTAAAAGACCATATTTCGATTGATTCCATTCTAGCTATGACCTTCACAAAAGATGCTGCATCTGAAATGAAAGCTCGTTTACTTTCGAAATTAAAGAACAACCAAAACCGACTATATTCTGCAACAAATGGCACTCCTTGAAACGGCTAGCATTTCAACAATTGATAGTTTCTGTTTATCTATTGTACAAAATTATTACTATAAGATTCCCATCTCTTACACAATGTCTAAACAAACGGCATCCTCAGCTCAAACACGCATTGCCTTTGAAAATGCCTATAAGCATGCGATTCAAGATTTAGACTTAAATTCATACACAAAATTAAAGATGTATTTCCATTCTTTTGGCAAAACCGAAGAAGATATTCAAAAATACATTGAAGATATTTTGGTAATCATTAACTCTAAATCCGAAGAAGATGCAAAGGCTTGGATGGAAAATATTCAAGAATCTTATACATATTTAAATCCTAAAATAATGGAATATGCCTTAAAGTATTTCCATAATCATTGTCTAGCCATGACTGAAATTTTAGATGAAGTAATCAATCAAATCGCAAAGCCTGAGGATTATGAAATCAAAAAGGAATATTTATCCAAGTGTTTAGATGCAACATCCTATTCGGATTTTAAATCACAATTCGAATTGTATTTAAAGAATACCATTGGTTTTAAAAAGACCATTGATAAAGTCGATTATTCTAAATATCAAACTTCTTTTAAAGAACATGAAACACGTATTGTAGAAAACTTATTTGATGAAGCATTCTACCTAAAGGATATTCAAAGTCATAAAAATTTAGTTGATACATTATTTGATCTCACAAATAAAGTAAAATTGTATTTTCAATTAGAGAAGAAAAAAATGGAAGTAATCGACTTTAATGATATGGAACACTTTGCGTATCAATTACTTCAAGATCCTATGATCAAAGAGGAGATGTACAATAAGTACCAAATGATTCTAGTCGACGAATTTCAGGATACCAATGAGTTACAGGAAAAAATCATTGCGTCTTTCTGTCATGAAAATAATGTGTTTAGAGTGGGGGACATTAAACAATCTATCTATGGATTTAGACAAGCCAATCCAAAAATCATGCAAGCTTGGATGGGAAAAGAAGATGACAACAACACCCCTTTATTATTGCAGGAAAACTATCGTTCCAATGCGAGCGTTATTCAATTCAATAATGATTTCTATAGTAAGATCATGAACAATGAATTGCTAGGAGAACAATTTGAAGAGATTGATATTGCCAATGTAGGTACAAAAGGGCAAATGGAAAGTCCTCAATATCCAGTTCGTTTCTTATATACAGAATATAAAGATGAAGAAGGCAATAAAGCTACAATCAAGAAAAATCACAACGAAAATCGTTTTGATTTAATTGCACAAGACATCATAGAAAAGCATAATGCGGGAATGCCCTATAAATCGATGTGTGTATTGACCCGTAATCATGCTCCACAAGAAAAACTGAAAGCTGTCTTTGAAGCCTATAACATTCCGGCTATGATTACCATTGATCACGGATTCTTTACAAATCCAGCCATTCAAATCGTCATTTCTACTTTAAAAGCTTTAGAAGATTTAACGGATGACATTTCTTTATGTTCTTCTTTAATGTCCCCACTATTTAATGTATCTTTTTCCCAAATTGCGAAGTGCTGTATTGATAAAGAAAAAGGCACATCTTTATATATGAGTATTAAAAGCGAAGATTTTATGAAGCCATTCTTTGAGTTATACGCAAATAAAAATAAAACAATCACACAACTTCTACAATATATCTATGCATATAATAATTTCTATTATACTTCTACAACAATTCAAGATAAGAATAACTTGGATTATTTATTAGAACTCGCAACGCAGTATGAAAACCAGAGTGACATTCATGGTTTTGTCTTACAACTCTCTAAAGATGCAATGCAAGATCAAACACAAGAAGCAAGCTTGTATGGCAAAGAAGATGATGTTGTACAAGTAAAGACAATGCATCAATCTAAAGGTTTACAATTCCCTGTTGTATATATTCTTTCGCAACACGAACAAAGAGATAAACATGGCAGTTCTTGTATCTTGCTTGATTCAACATTAGGATTATCTTTAAAAGGATTAAGTTTAGATTATAAATTAAAATACAATTCGATCTATCATTTAGCTCTACAAACGAAAAAGAACTCGATGATCTTGCAGAAGAAATGCGTGTATTCTATGTGGCGACAACCCGCCTCAAAAGAACTTGTCATTGTAGATACCATTGAAAGCATTGAAGATTTTTATAGTCCATTAAACGCCTATACGCTATTAGAAGATGAGAGTTATACAGGATGGCTTTTACATACATATGCCAATACGAGTGATTCTCTAGTGTTTTTGATAAAAATCAGAATTATATGAAAGACCATTAAAAGTCCGTACAGAATAACTACGCCTTATGCATTACCTGCAT
>ENA-OQKX01000122-OQKX01000122.1-human-gut-metagenome-genome-assembly--contig:-NODE-122-length-15665-cov-3.565452_pt1 | contig 15665 bp, 14 predicted proteins | sample MGYA00242654_ERZ504810 | MGnify/ENA primary metagenome ERZ504810 (study PRJEB26092, sample SAMD00036378) | human gut metagenome | host: Homo sapiens | study: EMG produced TPA metagenomics assembly of... | reverse complement strand
GAACCGACACTGATTCAGATCATGAAAGAGTATGGATGTGGATGTGACTGTCCTCCATGACCGAACTGATGCTTTCTAAGGCGATGGGATGCAAGGGAGCTGATATTATGTTCTCTTCCAATGCCACACCGGCAGAGGAATATCAGTATGCAGCAAAACTGGGAGCAATCATCAACCTGGATGATATTACCCATATTGATTTTCTGGAAAAAGCTATCGGATATATTCCGGAGACCATCAGCTGTCGTTACAATCCAGGCGGAGTATTTGAACTGAGCAACGGAATCATGGACAACCCTGGAGATTCCAAATACGGCATGACAAAGGATCAGCTCATCGAAGCGTTTAAGATTTTAAAGGATAAGGGAGCAAAGCATTTCGGTGTCCATGCATTTCTTGCCAGCAATACCGTCACAAACGAATACTATCCGAAGCTTGCAGGAGAACTGTTTGAACTGATCGTGGAATTAAGGAAAAGACCGGATGTGATATCAGATTCGTAAATCTTTCCGGTGGTGTGGGAATCCCTTATACACCGGACAAGGAGCCGAATGATATCGCTGTCATCGGAGAAGGTGTGCACAAAAAGTTCGATGAGATCTTAGTTCCGGCAGGACTTGGGGATGTATCCATTTATACCGAGATGGGACGTTTCATGCTCGGACCTTACGGATGCCTTGTGACGAAGGCCATCCATGAGAAACATATCTACAAAGAGTATATTGGTGTGGATGCATGTGCAGCAAACCTGATGCGTCCGGCAATTTATGGGGCATATCATCACATTACGGTTCTTGGAAAAGAAAATGCACCATGCGATCACGTGTATGATGTGACAGGAAGTCTTTGCGAGAACTGCGATAAGTTCGCGGTTGACCGGAAACTGCCAGAGATCGACATGGGAGATTATCTTGTGATCCACGATACCGGAGCACATGGATTTTCCATGGGATATAATTACAATGGACGTCTTCGTTCTGCAGAATTACTGCTCAAAGAAGACGGAAGTGTGAAGATGATCCGCCGTGCAGAGACACCAGAAGATTACTTTGCAACATTTGACTGTTTTGATGATATCAGGATCACAAAATAAAAGAGTTAGGATGTACAGATAAAATAACAGAGGACGCAAATCCCGGGGAAAACGGGATGCGTCCTCTTTTTGTTTAAGAAAACGATGTGCCGCAAAAAGAAAGACCTCAGATTTCCGATTGGAAACCTGAGGTCTTTTATATGCCGGCAGTGGGACTTGAACCCACACGATGTTGCCATCAACAGATTTTGAGTCTGCCTCGTCTGCCAATTCCGACATGCCGGCGCGAACAAATATTATATTAACATATGAAAGACGCATTTGCAAGCCTTTTTATGATTTCGGGAATAGGACTTTTGGTTCATTGACAGAAGTTATCATATATGATAACTTTAGAATACATGAGCACGATTTATAAAGGTGTAAGGGGGCGGATATGCAGGAACATAATCACGCCAGACAGGAAATTGCAGCCCAGCTTCGGCAGGTGCGAAAGGAGCAGGGGATGACACAGGAACGGCTCGCAGAAAAAGTCGGTACCAGAAAGTCAAATATTTCCCGTCTGGAGAGCGGGAGATATAATCCGAGTCTGGACTTTCTGGAAAAAGTTGCAGGAGGACTTGGCAGGGAGATTGAGGTAAAAGTCACGTGAGGAGGAAGATGCAAAAAGCATGACGATGAAACTTGGAAATTATAAGGATAACGACGTGGAACTGTGCCGTACCACCAATTCCAGAGTGAGTACACATACGGCGGAGGCACTGCTTGAACAGCACATTCCATTTACAAAGAACAGTAAAAAGATTCCTTTTTTCAAGAGGGAAACCTACCAGGGGGCAGATACCCTCTGGGTGATCACCATCAATCCACGCAGATACGGGCAGGCACGCCGCGTGATCGATGGTATGGATCGTGCATACCGGGAGCGTCTGGTGTTATCCAATTACTAGAATGAAATTATGATAAAAATGTGAAATGCGTTTTAAAAGCAGAATGAGTGTGGTAAAATTCTATTCAGATAAAATCGTATGAAAGCGATGGAAATGGAAGGAATGGAAGGAGCCATACTCATTTTTATGTTAGGGAACATGGAGCAGACAGTCGCACGCAAGCAGACAAAAAGGGAGAAAAACAACGCACAGAAACGGACAGAAGGGTGGAAACAGAAGGGCATATGGCTGTTATGGTATGCCGTGGTTCCGGTGTTTGCTTTTTACCTGATGGAGTGTTATGAACACAATCCGTTTGCGGAAGTGCGTGTGGGAGCACAGCTTTTTAATATTTTTTTGTTTGAGCTGATCGGATGGATGTTATATTTTCTGACCGGAAGAATGTGTTTTGCGTCCAGAGTGCTGTACGGACTTGCTGTGGCGTTTGGAATTACCAATCATTATGTGATGAAATTCCGTTCCACACCGTTTGTTCCGTGGGATCTGTTTTCGGCTGGAACAGCAGCCAGTGTGGCTGGAAACTATGATTTTACACCGGACCGGCGCATGGTGATTGTTACACTTGTTTTTATTGCATTATTTGTGCTGACCCGTTTTTTTAAAAAAGGCCCGCGTTTTTCCTGGAAAATAAGGCTGGGGAGTATCGTACTGGTGGGACTGGTATTGTGTACATTTGTCAATGCCCTGCAGCAGGAATCGTTTCAGACAAAACATTATCTGTATCCGTTTCTGTTCACACCGGCATATATGACAAAAGTAAATGGCATGGCGGTGACCTTTGCCATGGATCTTGCCTATGTGGCAGTGGAGCGTCCGGCAGGATACGATGCGGATGAAGCAAAAGAGACGCTGGCGAAATACGAAACGAAGACAACAGAAACCGACACACAGGATCTACCCAACATCATTGTCATCATGGATGAGGCATTTTCGGATTTAAAAGTGCTGGGACCGTTAGAAACCAATGAGGATTACATGCCGTTTATGCACCGGATGCAGCAGGGGGAGAAAAACACGGTCACGGGATATGTCCAGACATCTGTGTGTGGGGGAAACACTGCGGATTCGGAATTTGAATTTCTGACAGGCAATACGATGGCATTCCTTCCGAACGGAAGTATTCCGTATCAGCAGTACATCAAGAGCAGGACACCGTCTTTAGCAGGTTATCTGAAATCCTTAGGATATGCGACCTATGCACAGCATCCGTATCAGGCCAGCGGATGGAACCGGGATAAAGTGTATCCTCTGCTTGGATTTGACAATCTGGATTTTATGGAAGATTACAGGGATGTCTCCTATGTGCGCAATTATATCAGCGATGCATCGGATATGGAACACATTATAGAAACTTATGAGAAAAACAAAGCCTCCGGCAAACCGGCCTTTATTTTCAATGTGACGATGCAGAATCATGGCGGATATACCGATACCTATATGAATCTGACGAATGATATCCAGTCACAGTATGCCAGCGAACCGCTCAATCAGTACCTGACACTGATCCACAAGACCGATCAGGCACTCGAAAATCTGATTGATTATTTTTCCAAAGTGGATGACAGGACGATCATCGTATTTTTCGGGGATCATCAGCCGAATGATACAGTGGCTTCTGTCGTGGAAAACGGGGCACAGGTAGAGACACAAAAACGTTATCTCGTACCTTATCTGGTGTGGAGTAATTATGGGATCGAAGGAGCGAAAGATAAAAATACGAGTTTGAATTATCTTGCGGCGCAGGTACTTACCGCAGCAGGAGTGCCAACGAATGCATACCAGAATTACCTCTTAAGTCTGAGCAAAACTTACCCGGTGATCTCAGAAGCGGGGCAGACAAAAGGGATCGGAGCCGATGAAAAACAGCTTCAGACTTACAAGAAGCTTCAGTATTATCAGTTGTTTAGAAAAAACCAAGGAAAAGGATGAGTAAGAACATGAAAAAAATGATTTCGCGGATGGTGTCGCACCGGTCATTTCCGTATGTGATGGCATTTCTTATGCCATTTATAATCTGTGTGGTCATCTGTATCGGAAACGGGGTATATCCTTTCGGGGATAACTGTATTCTGCATATCGATATGTATCATCAGTACTGTCCGTTTTTTACAGAGTTTCTTCATAAATTAAGAACCGGCGGAAGTCTGCAGTATTCCTGGAACCTGGGACTGGGATCGGATTTTGTTTCCCTGTATGCCTATTATCTGGCGAGTCCGCTTAATTTTCTGATCGTGCTCTGCCCGAAACATTATGTGATCGAGTTTATGACGATACTGGTGCTGGCAAAGATTGCCCTGTGCGGACTGACTTTTTTCTTATTCTTAAAATATCATTTTCATCTGATTGGAAAAGACTCAAAACTCCATAAAAATCAGGTGATTCCGGCACTTGTATGTTCTACGGCATATGCATTGTCCGGATTTGTGGCAGCCTACAGCTGGGATATCATGTGGATGGACTGCATCCTTCTTTTTCCTCTGATCATGGTGGGACTGGAAAAACTGGTACGGGAGCAGAAACCGGGACTGTATTTTGTGACACTTGCATTGTCAGTGTTTGCAAATTATTACATTTCCATCATGATCTGTATCTTTCTGGTGTTTTATTTTATTCTTCTCTTTTTTACGCAGAAAGGAGGAAAACTGAAAGCATTTTTACGGTTTGCATGGTATTCCCTGCTGGCAGGGTCTGTCTCGATGGTACTGCTATTGCCGGAGATCGCCGTGCTTTCTGCTTCCGGGTCTGCTGAAGACAGCTTTCCGAAAACGCTGGAGTGGTATTTTTCTGTTATTGCGGAGCTGGGGCGTGCGGCAGCCGTCACTACAAGTTATACGGGAAATGATCACTGGCCGAATCTGTATGCCGGGGCATTTACCCTGGTACTGGTATGGCTGTATGTGCTGAACCGCAGAATCTCCTGGAAGGAAAAAGTTCCGCGTATGCTGATGCTTGTCTTTTTCCTTGTGAGCTTTGCAGATAATCAGCTGGATTATATCTGGCATGGTATGCATTTTCCGCAGGCGTTGCCGGGCAGACAGTCATTCCTTTACATTTTTGTGCTTCTGGTCATGGGATTTGCAACGATCCGCAAATGGAAAGGAACCAGATGCTGGCATATCATCATAGCAGTGCTTGCAGCACTGACACTGATGGTTCTCTCCGGATATTACGGGGATGAACTGGTGACGGAGTACATGGCTGTAGTTATTACCATGCTGTTTATCCTAGTTTATGGAATCCTGCTTCTTTTGCTTAAAATTGCCCCGAAGAAAATGCGGATAGCCCTGCGGGAAGCTGCCTTTTGTGTTGCCATTGCAGAACTGGCAGTCAATATGGCGGTAACCGGGCTTGGCGTTACCAGCCGCGTGGCATATACGGATAAACAGGGGTACTACGAAGATCTGCTGCAACAGGCAAAAGAGGATAACGGAAATGACGGATTTTACCGGGTGGAGGACAGCGGGCGAAAAACCAAAAACGATGACAGCCTGTACGGATACCGTTCTGCGACGGTCTTTTCTTCCCTGATGAATCTGGATGTCAGCCATCTCTTCCAGAGCCTGTATATGGAGGGAGGAAAGAATTTCTACTGTTATAATGGTGCTTCTCCGCTTCCGTCAGCTATGTTTTCTGTGAAATATATGCTTTCTTCCAATCCAGAGGATGAAAGTCCTTTGCGGACACTTCTGGGCAGCAGTAACGGAAATTATCTTTATCGGAATAACTACTGCCTGCCGCTTGGCTATATGATGAGCGAGAAGGCAATAAAAGGCTGGGAATCTTCCATGCTTGATAGGATCGGTTCCCTGAATTCCCTGGCACAGCAGCTGGGAGCAAAAGGAGACATGCTTTATCCGGCAGCCTGTACACAGTCGCAGGCAGCTGGAGATACGACAATTGATATTTCCGAGGATGGATATTATTATGCGGATTATGTGACCTGCAATGCGGATTCCCTGACAGTATCAAGAGATGACGGATGGACGCAGCAGTATGGAAAGACCACCCACCGCTATCTGCTGGATCTGGGAGAGTGCAAAGCCGGAACAAAGGTCCATATTACCAATCTCAATGCAGAAACGATCGAATACCATGTGTACCGCCTGAATTTCAAGGCCATGTGCACTGCGTATGAGACGCTCAGCGAACAGACCATGTCACTCGAAAAAATGACAGATCGCAGGATCGTTGGAAGTATCGATGTCAGGCAGGCGGGAAGACTGATTCTGTCAGTGCCGGCAGATGAGGGCTGGAGTCTGTATGTAGACGGTAAAAAGACGAAAATAAAGCCTTTCGCGGATGCACTCATTGGTGTACACTTAAAAGAAGGAACGCATAAGATCGAGCTGCGTTATACCACACCGGGCGTACAGATCGGAGCTGCCATCAGCATAGCTGCGCTTCTGTTATTCCTGTTTAGTATGTGGATAAGATATAAGATAAGGGGGAAATATGGGGAAAAAATGCATCAGCATCGTCGTACCGATGTACAATGAGCAGGAATCTCTGCAGATTTTGTACCGGGAATTAAACCGCGTGACACGGGAAATGGGCGATTATGATTTTGAATATTTATTTGTCAATGACGGATCGAAGGATGCAACACTGCAAAAGATCCGGGAACTTGCAGCAGAAGATGAGCGCGTGCACTATCTTTCTTTTTCCCGCAATTTTGGAAAAGAAGCGGCGCTGCTGGCAGGATTGTCCTATGCAAAGGGGGATTATGTGACGACGATGGATGCGGATCTGCAGGATCCGCCCACTCTTTTGCCACAGATGGCTGCGATGTTAGAAGCCGGAGACTGTGACAATGTGGCAACCCGGCGGGTGAACCGGCAGGGAGAGCCGAAGATCCGTTCGTTTTTTGCACGCATGTTTTATAAAGTTATGCGGAAACTTTCCCACATTGAGATTGCAGATGGGGCAAGGGATTACCGTCTGATGAACCGTGCAATGGTAGATTCCATTCTTTCCGTCAGCGAATACAACCGGTTTTCCAAGGGAATCTTTGCCTGGGTCGGATATGATACCAAATGGCTGGAATTTCAAAATGTAGAACGGTCTGCGGGAGAAACCAAGTGGAGTTTCTGGAAACTTGTGCGTTATTCGTTTGATGGGATTATCAATTTTTCGGATGTTCCGCTGAAGATTTCCTCGTATCTGGGGCTGGTGCTCACCGTGGTTTCTTTTATTGCAATCATCGCGGAAATCGTACGCGCATTGGTATTCGGGGATCCGGTTGCCGGCTGGCCGTCGCTGGTATGTATCGTGACATGCATTGGCGGAATCCAGCTGTTTTGTATGGGAATTATGGGACAGTATATTGCAAAAACCTATATGGAAGTCAAAAGACGTCCGCATTATATCATAAAGGAGAGTAACTGTACCCGGAACAAAAAGAACAACGCACAGAATTGACGCAGATATGCTTTTTCTATATAATGATACAGAAAGACTGCACTGCATTTGGGATGCCGCGCAGTCAGATCATAACAGGTGAGGAAGAATATGCGAAAGATAAAACGCTTTTTGAGTGCTCTGCTTTGCGGAGCAATTCTTATAACAGGAACACTTGCCGGAGTCAGTGTGCGTACAGATGCAGCAGCCAGCAGTTATGCCGTGCAGCTGCGTGCGGCAGGATTTCCGGATAGTTACATCAGTGCACTTTCCGCGCTTCACACAGCATATCCGCAGTGGCAGTTTCAGGTGGTTAAGACCGGGCTTGACTGGAATACCGTGGTCAGCAAAGAGAGCGTAAACGGAGTCAATCTTGTTCCGAAGACCGGAAATGACGCAACCAAATCCACCGCAGACGGTGCATATGACTGGACCACCAATGTGTGGACGGTCTATGACGGATCTTCATGGGTCGGTGCCAATTCTAAATATATCGCCTATTATTTAGATCCGCGGAATTTTCTCAATGAGACCGATATTTTTCAATTTGAAAGTTTAAGTTTCAGCAAGGTGCAGACCAAGCAGGGAGTTTCTTCTATTCTGAAAGGAACCTTTATGGAGAATACGGTTGAGGACAGCGATGGATCTACGCTGGATTATGCGCAGGCATTTATGGATATCGGTGAGGAAACCGGGGTCAGCCCATATCATCTTGCATCGAGAGTGCGCCAGGAGCAGGGGTTAAAAGGAACCAGTTCCCTGATTTCCGGAACTTATAGCGGTTATAAGGGGTACTATAACTATTTTAATGTGGGGGCAGCGGGCATTACCTCCACACTGGTCATCAAAAACGGACTGGCATATGCAAAAAAAGCGGGATGGAATACCCGGTATGCAGCACTTGAAGGAGGAGCAAAAATTCTGGCGAAAAACTACATTGGCGTGGGTCAGGATACCTTGTATTTCCAGAAGTTTAATGTAGTGAATCAGAAGAATCTGTACAGCCACCAGTATATGGCAAACCTTGCGGCTGCTTACAATGAGGGCAGAAAGCTTGGACAGGGGTATGCGGACAAGCAGCAGGCATTTGTATTCCGTATTCCGGTTTATTCCGGTATGCCGACATCTGCAGTGACATTTACAGCCAGTGGAAATCCGAATAACTATCTGAAATCGCTCAGCGTAACCGGACAGACACTGACACCGGTATTTCGCGGAGATACTACTTCGTATTCCATCGTCGTGGACAGCAAAGTTTCCTCCGTTACCATAAGTGCATCACCGGTAGCTGCGAAATCTTCTGTGACGGGAACCGGCACCAAAAAACTTCAGACGGGAACCAATACGTGTAAAGTTACCTGCAAATCGGAGAGCGGAGCATCCAAAACCTATACGCTTACCATTGTAAAGAAAGCTGGTGCAGCGGCAGAGACCGAGAAGACTTCCGTGACTTCGAAAACATATCAGTTGAAAAACAAATGGTTACGGGATTGCGCTGGGAACAAAGGCGGCAACATTTTTGAAAAAACTTAAAGTGACCGCGGGAACGGTCAAACTGTTCAGTGCATCCAAAAAGAGTGTTACCGGAATCGTTTCAACCGGCAATGTTCTGCAGGTGTATGACAGCAAAAACAGAAAGTTTCTCCTATACGCTTGTGATTTATGGAGATGTAAACGGAGATGGAAAGATCAACAAAACAGATCTGAACCGTTTGAACAGGCATCTGAATGGTACCCAAAAGCTTACCGGATGTTATCTTAAGGCCGCAGATACAAACCGCAAAAAAGACGGGGTCAATGTGCTTGATCTGGTATATCTGAACAAACATCTTCAGGGGAAGATCACCATTGGGCAGTAAAAGAAAGGCAGAACATATGAGACAAAAAAGCAAAGCAAAAGGAAAACGGATACTGGGAGTGGTACTGGCACTGGTATTTCTGATCAGTTGTATCATGACACCGGATGTGCATGCACAGGCGGAGAGCATGATCATTGCTTTAAGCGCCAGATCCGTGAAAATAGGAGATACTCTGGCAGTGACAGTGACACTTCCGGCAGGGGTGACGGGAACGGTAAATCTGACATATTCCAAAGATCTTTTTACTTATCAGTCAGCAACAGCGGAAACCAGTGTAAATGCAGGCACGGTTTCTATGACTCTGGGAAGTTACGGTTCCGGAAACAAACGTGCAAGCGGAACTGTTAAATTTAAAGCAGATGCGGCGGGAACTGCAAGTTTTGCCGCATCCGCACCATCTGCGGGCAATCAGGAAGGGGACCGTGTGGATGTGGGAGGTGCAAGTGTATCTGTAGCTGTTGAAAATTCGGCAGCGGCAGCAGATGACAAATCAAAAGACAATACGCTGGCATCCCTGACGATTTCCGAAGGAACCCTTTCTCCGGAATTTCAGTCGAAAGTTACCGAATATCAGGCAAAAGTGGGAGATCAGGTGACATCGCTGGCAGTCAGCGCACAGCCAAATGATGCTAAGGCATCTGTGATCTCGGTCAGTGGGGCAGACAAACTGAAAACCGGTGTAAATAAAGTACAGATCGTCGTGCAGGCGGAAAATGGTGTGAAAAAGACCTATACCATTCAGGTGACCAGAGGAGCTGCGCAGCAGGAATCACAGGATACACAGCAAAAAGGAGAGACACAGGCTCCGGCAGACGGGCAGCAGTATTTTACGATTGACGGAACAAATCTCTATCTGACAGACAGTATTCCGGATCGCTATGTTTTGGATGGCTTTGTCAAAGATACAGTGACTTTGTGGGAAAATCAGTATCCGTGCATGCGCAAAGACGGAATAGACACACCGCTGAGACTTTTGTATCTGGTGGATGAAAAACGGCAAAACGGTGCTTTGTATATGCTGGATCTGGATGATCCGGAAGAATTTATCCGTTTGTATGTATGAACTATAACCAGTATAAGCATACCATAGAAGAGACAACATCTGCAGAAGCTTCTACCCAGGAAGGGGAAACGGGCCTGTTCCAGAGTACGGAAAGCCAGATGCGGCTGATTCTCTGTGCGTTCGTTGTGGTTGTACTGATTCTTCTGATTATCATAGTGGTTCTGATCGTCAAAAGAAAAAAAGATGATGACGATCCTTATGATGATTTTTATGACGATGATGATGACGACGATGAGGATTACGATGATCCGGACGATGAAAAACTGTATGAAACGGATGATCCGGATGACACCGGGATATCCAAGCGTTACGGAAAGGAAACATTCCGCAGAAAAGGCGGATTTATGCATAAACTGTTAGAGGGTATTGAGGATGATCTGGAGGATGATCTGGATGATCTGGAGGATGACCTGGATGATCCGGAAGAAGATACCGATGACAGGGAAAAAGAGCGGGAGAAGAGGGAGGACCATTACCGGGATGCAGATGATGAAGATATCATGCTGCAGAAAGAACTGGCAGAAGAAGTTCGAAGCTCCGTGCTCGGAAGAAAGAAGAAAACAACCAAAAAAGATACCGATGACGATATCGAATTTATTGATTTGTAGAATTGTAACAGGAGGTATAAATTTTGATTCCATATACAGATAAGGCGAAAAAAGCTCTGAATTATGCGAACCGCCTTTCCCGTTCGTCCGGCTGCAACTATGTCGGAACCGAACATATTCTGGCGGGGCTGCTCAAGGAAGGAACCGGTGTAGCAGCAGAAGTACTGACAGCCAATAATGTGGAACTGGAAGCGCTGCTTAAGCTGATTGATGAACTGGTTGCGGCAGGTGAGGAGGTGACGGTGGCAGACCGTGACGGATATTCTCCGCGTACCCAGATGGTGCTGGATCGTGCCAGGGAGATGGCAGACCGTTTTGACAGTGAACGGATCGGAACCGAACACCTGCTGCTTGCCATCATAAAAGAGGGGGATTGTGCAGCTTCCCGGCTTTTAAATACAATGGGAGCCAACCCACAGAAACTTTTTGTGGATATTCTTGCTGCGATGGGAGAGGACCCGGCACAGTACCGGGAAGAAATCCAGCGTGGAAGAAATGAGGAGGCAACACTTACCCCTACGCTCGATCAGTATTCCCGCGATCTGACAGCTATGGCGCGGGCCGGACGGTTAGACCCGGTAATTGGCAGGGAAAAGGAAACCGAACGGGTGATCCAGATCCTGTGCCGCAGAGGCAAAAATAATCCGTGTCTGATCGGAGAGCCGGGTGTCGGTAAGACAGCGATCGTTGAAGGAATTGCACAGAGTCTGGTAAACGGAAACGTACCGGATATTGTGGCAGATAAACGTCTGGTATCTCTGGACATGTCCGGACTCGTTGCAAAATCCAAATACCGTGGGGAATTTGAAGACCGTATTAAAAAAGTGATAAATGAAGTGGAAACGGCTGGGAACGTGCTGTTGTTTATTGATGAACTGCACACGATTATTGGCGCAGGTGGAGCAGAAGGTGCACTGGATGCGTCTAATATTTTAAAACCGGCACTTGCACGCGGAGATGTGCAGGTGATCGGTGCAACCACGATCGAAGAGTATCGCAAGTATATTGAAAAAGACGCAGCACTCGAGCGGCGGTTCCAGCCGGTACAGGTGGAGGAACCGACAGAGGAAGAATCCATTGAGATTTTAAAAGGGCTGCGAAAGCTGTATGAAAAGCATCATCATGTGCAGATTACGGATGAGGGAGTGGAAGCATCCGTGCGTTTATCTGCCCGTTATGTCAATGATCGTTTTCTGCCGGATAAGGCGATTGATCTGATGGATGAGGCAGCTGCAAAAGCACGGCTTGGAATGATGCATGGATCGGATGAGATGATGCAGTTAAACCGTGAGATACATCAGACGGAACTGGATATGGAACATGCGCTGCAGGAGGGAGATATCGAGAAAGCCCGCACATGGAAAGAGACACGGGAGAACCTGCAGGCATCCAGGGAAAAACTCGAAAAAAAGAACCGCCGCGTATCCAAAAACAAAGTTCCGGTGGTGGGCGAAAATGAGATTGCCGATGTGGTGGCTGGATGGACAAAGATTCCGGTCAGCCGTCTGACAGAAAGCGAGGCATCCCGTCTGCAGAAACTGGAAGAAACACTGCACAAGCGCGTGATTGGACAGGAAGAAGCAGTATCTGCAGTTTCCAAGGCTGTCCGCCGTGGTCGCGTGGGACTCAAAGACCCGAAGCGTCCGATCGGTTCGTTCCTGTTTTTGGGACCAACCGGTGTCGGAAAGACGGAAGTTTCCAAAGCACTGGCAGAGGCTGTGTTTGGCAACGAGGAATCCATGATCCGGGTAGATATGTCGGAGTATATGGAAAAGCACAGTGTATCCAAAATGATTGGCTCCCCGCCAGGATATGTGGGCCATGAGGATGGAGGACAGCTTTCTGAAAAAGTCCGCAGAAATCCGTTTTCTGTGATTTTGTTTGATGAAATTGAAAAAGCCCATCCGGATGTGTTTAACATCTTACTTCAGGTGCTGGATGACGGGCATATTACAGATTCCCAGGGACGCAAAGTAGATTTCAAGAATACCATTATCATCATGACCAGTAATGCGGGCGCACAGTCGATCATCGAGCCGAAGAAGCTTGGCTTTGGTGCAAAAGAAGATGAAAAGCAGGATCACGAGCGGATGAAAGCCAGCGTGATGGAAGAAGTCAAACGTATTTTTAAACCGGAGTTTTTAAACCGTATTGATGAGACAATTGTATTCCGTGCGCTGAACAAAGACGATATGAAAAAAATCATCGGCATTATGGTGTGTGATTTACAGAAACGCTGTAAGGAACAGTTGCAGATCGATCTGGTGGTACGGGAAGCTGCAAAGGAATTTATTGTTGAAAAAGCGTATGACCGCAAATACGGTGCCAGACCTCTGCGCAGAAAACTGCAGGATGAGGTGGAAGACCGTTTGGCAGACGCACTGATCCGTGGAGAAATCCATGCGAAAGACCGTGTGATCGTGACGACGAAGAACAAGGAAATCATTGTATCAAAAGATAAAAAGTGATATAATTTAAGAACCAAATAATCAACCACACAGGAGGAAAAATCATGGCTGCAATCAGTGAATTAATTCGTACGGAAGGAAACGGAACCCTTAGTTTCGGCGATTACACTCTGGGAGCGAAAGCAAAGCTTGATAACTACGAATTTCATGGAGATAAATACAAAGTAAAAACGTTCAAGGAGATTACAAAGCTGGAGCGTAACGGACTGTTTGTATATGAATCTGTACCGGGTACAGCTGTCACCAATTTTACAGAGGATGAGAATACTGTCAGCTTTACGGTAGAGGGACCGGAAGATGCACAGATCACATTGGAGCTGGCAGAAGAGACAGAGTACGAGATTGATATCGATGGCAAGTCTGCAGGAACAATGAAGACCAATCTTGGAGGCAAATTAAGCCTGAGCGTAGAATTAGAAGGAGCAGATGCGGTAGCAATCCGCGTAGAAAAGAGATAATATATGGCAAAAGCAAAAACCAGTGCGTTTTTTTGCCAGAATTGCGGATATGAATCATCCAAATGGATGGGCCAGTGTCCGGCATGCAGAGAGTGGAACACGTTCGTAGAGGAACTGGTGGACCGGAAAGCACTCAGTACTTCCGGAAAAATAAAACCAGCGACAGAAGCGAAACCTGTTCCGCTTTCTGCAATAAAGACATCGGATGAGGAGCGGATTTCCACATCCATGCCGGAGCTGGATCGTGTATTGGGCGGGGGAGTTGTAAAAGGCTCCCTCGTTCTGGTTGGAGGAGATCCGGGAATTGGTAAATCAACGCTTTTATTACAAGTCTGCCGGAATCTGTCCGGGCAGAATCTTTCGGTACTGTATGTGTCCGGGGAAGAGTCCCTGCAGCAGATCAAACTGCGTGCAGAGCGGATTGGCACATTCAGTGATCATCTGGAACTGTTGTGTGAGACCAGTCTGGACACCATACGCACGGTAATTGAACGGAATAAGCCACAGATTGTGGTGATCGACAGTATCCAGACCATGTATAACGAAAACGTTTCCTCGGCGCCTGGCAGCGTGTCACAGGTGCGTGAGTCTACAGGTGTTCTTATGCAGATCGCAAAAGGAATGGATATCTCGATCTTTATTGTCGGGCATGTGACAAAGGAAGGGGTCGTGGCAGGGCCACGTGTACTGGAACATATGGTGGATACGGTTCTTATTTTGAAGGAGACCGTCATGAAAGCTACCGGATTCTGCGTGGCGTGAAGAACCGTTTTGGCTCCACGAACGAGATCGGTGTTTTTGAGATGCGCACAGAGGGACTGGTTGAGGTGGAGAATCCGTCCGAGTATATGCTCAGCGGCAAACCAAAGGATGCTTCCGGTTCTGTCGTGGCATGTTCCATCGAGGGTACTCGTCCGATTCTTTTGGAGATTCAGGCGCTGATCTGTCACAGCTATTTCAACAATCCGAGGAGAACTGCGACCGGAACGGACTTTAACCGCGTGAATCTGCTGATGGCAGTTTTGGAAAAACGTATTGGAATGCAGTTGTCGGATTGTGATGCTTATGTAAATATCGCGGGCGGAATCCGTATGAATGAACCGGCAATTGATCTGGGAATTGTGCTTGCCATTATGTCAAGCAAACTGGATCTGACGATTGATGAGAAGACCATCTGTTTTGGCGAGGTGGGATTAAGCGGGGAAGTGCGTGGTGTAAGCATGGCAGAACAACGTGTGGCAGAGGCAGCCAAACTCGGTTTTGAAGTATGCATTCTGCCAAAAGTATCCCTTCCTTCTGTAGGGAAGAAGTATGCAATGAAGCTGATCGGGGTGGCAAATGTCAGGGAGGCACTGGATGCAATTCAGGCGTAGGCTATGTGATATGAATTTCTTGTATTGTGTGAAAAATAAAAAGCATGATATAACAATTTTAGAATACAACATAAATTGTCTGAATATAATTTAATTTGTAATTTCTGATTGACAAAATTCGAGCTGGGTGGTATTATAACAAAGCTGACTCGTGCAGAGCGGTTCTGATCGGATAAAGCCAAGTGATATTGAGCTCCGACAGAATAAATTGCCGAGAAAAAGTTGTTGACAAAAAGCGACAGACGTGATAAGATATCAGAGTTGCCGCGAAAGAGCGACAACAAAGAAAAAATAAGAAAGTTGTTGACAATAACTTGTAAACATGATAAAATATACAAGCTGTTGAAAATAACAACAACGAACATTGATAACTGAACAGTGAAAAACCTTGAAAGATTTTGAGAATAATTCAAGAACGCTTCTATAAAGAAGCAACCTTAAAACAGTAAATCAGGA
>ENA-OQKX01000121-OQKX01000121.1-human-gut-metagenome-genome-assembly--contig:-NODE-121-length-15675-cov-4.382364_pt1 | contig 15675 bp, 12 predicted proteins | sample MGYA00242654_ERZ504810 | MGnify/ENA primary metagenome ERZ504810 (study PRJEB26092, sample SAMD00036378) | human gut metagenome | host: Homo sapiens | study: EMG produced TPA metagenomics assembly of... | reverse complement strand
GAATCCTGCAGCGATATCCCAAGCAGCGAGCGTGAGTTTACACTTGCCAAAGATTTAAAGCAGGAACTGGAAACACTCGGCTTACCAATATCCTCTTACCGATCACTGCTATGTGTATGCCAAGCTTCCAGCCACACCGGGCATGGAAAACTGTAAGTCCATCGGCTTTATCGCTCACATGGATACCGCCCCGGATTTTTCCGGAAAGGATGTCAAACCACAGATCATTCCCAATTATGACGGTGGCGATGTCCTGTTAAAAGGCAGTCAGAATGTTTTAAAGGTAAGCGATTTTCCATCCCTTACTCTTTAAAAGGAAGAACACTGATCACTACAGACGGCACCACACTTCTAGGTGCGGATGACAAGGCTGGCGTTGCTGAAATCATGACTGCCATCGAAGAACTGATAGCAGAAGGCACCCCTCACGGAGAACTGTGGATCGGCTTTACGCCGGATGAAGAAGTCGGTGCCGGTGCAGATCTGTTTGACCTTTCGATCTTTCAGGCTGATTACGCGTATACGGTAGATGGTGATTACGAGGGCGAAGTGGCTTATGAAAATTTCAATGCTGCAAGTGCCGTCTTTCATATAAAGGGTGTGAATGTCCATCCGGGCGAAGCGAAAGATATTATGGTCAATGCCGCACTCGTGGGATGTGAAATCGTTTCCCAGCTTCCAAAAGAAGAAACTCCGGCACACACAAGCGGGCGGGAAGGCTTCTATCACCTGACCGACATGTCCGGCGACGTGGCAGCTGCCACCCTTTCCTTTATCATCCGCGACCACGATAAAACCATGTTTGAGAAACGTCTTCAACACCTGCGGGACATTGCAGAATCCTTTAACCAGATATACGGACCAAAGACCGTTACTCTCGATATCGAATATTCTTATGAAAATATGCTCTCTGTCATAGAAGATAAAATGGAAATCGTGGATCTGGCAAAACAGGCAATTGCCTCCGAAGGTCTGACACCGCTCTCCCGTCCGATCCGTGGCGGTACAGACGGCGCAAGACTGTCTTTTATGGGATTGCCGTGTCCGAATCTCGGCACTGGTGGCTATGGTTTTCACGGACCATACGAACACATCTCTGTGGAAGGCATGCAGACAGCTGTCCGCATTTTAAAAAATATTGCCACCCATCCCATTCGCAAATAAATGAATCTGCAAAAAACCGTCCGCAGTCTGATGAATCTCAGATTTCGGACGGTTTTGTTATTATTTATGAAGTTTTAGTTTCCCTGCATATTTGCGGATTTTGCCAGTGCAGGTTTCTGAAACATCCGAAACAGACCAATCTGTTCCAGCGCCTTCGTAATAGCGAAAAAGATCACCGAATCTATCGGCCACATAATCAGATTCTTCAGTGCACGCGCCGGAAGAATCACCATAAATGCCTGTCCATATAACACGGTCAGACAAAGCGTTGTCAGAATCACATTACAGATCAGCATAACTACAAATTTCGCTGCCAATACGCGCCATATGGTAAGCTTTTTCTTGTAAAAAAAGCAGCCATACAGGATTCCTGCCAAAATGACAACCAGTGTCAACTGCGGGCAAAATGGTCCGGTCGGTTTCATCATATACTTGATGATATCCAACGCACCATGAAAGATTCCTCCAACTACCGGTCCAAACAGATAATCAATGATACCATTTGGAATACCAGAAAAGCCGATACGGATAAACTGTCCATATTCAATGGAGAAAAATCCTAGAATCACAGCAACTGCGGCAAGCATTGCCATGGTAGTGATGGTTCTTACCGCTTTTAATTCACGGAAAGAATCGGTGAACAAAGTAACGAATTTTTTCATAAAAAAATTACCTCCTTTGCAGACCTCACCGTACTACAACTGGAGATAATATTATCTTCGGATGCAGCGGGATGCGACTCATGTACCGCAAGATTCTCTTTTCGTCCGGGTGACAACTCCCTGTTCATCCGGCACTTAACGCACATGTGTCTACTCTGCTTTAAACTATTAAATTGCAACGACCTAAGTATAACACAATGGAAAAGAAATGCAACTATTTTTTTTCATTGTATGGCATTTTTATAGCAAAACGCCATCTGTCACACGTTTTTACGTGGAACAGATGGCGTCCGTTGCCTGTTATTTTATTCTTTTCAGGTTCCCATACTTGCAAACAGGGCAGCTATCTCATCCGGGCTTAATGCCTTATTGGGATCTGCCGGTTCTTCCGGCTGAAGCGGTGCTTCTTTTACGGCTTCCGGCTCTTCAATCGGCTCGGGAATATCCTCCGGTTCCACCGTTTCTTCGACAGGTTCCCCGGCTTTATCCGCATTGTCGTCATTGCCCATATTTGCAAACAGGGCAGCTATTTCATCCGGGCTCATGGCGCGGTTTGGATCGGACAGATCCGGCATCGGCGAAAGTTCTTCCTCCGGCAGGTTCTCATCATTCGCTTCCTCAACAATCGCATCCTCCGGAATCGGGTCCGGTTCTACCAGTTCTTCTGCTTCCTCAATGGATTCTTCCGGGTCCGGCGGGATAATCTCATCCGCTGCCATGACCGGAGGCTCTTCCTCCGGCTCAAAACTCTCCCCTTCCGGTATATCCGGCAGAATCTCCGGGTCCGGCTCCATACTTTCTTCCGGCTCCGGTGAAATCTCAGGCTCCGATTCCATACTTTCTTCCGGCTCCGGTGAGATCTCAGGCTCCGGCTCCATACTTTCTTCCAGATCCGGCGAAATCTCCGGTTCCGGCTCCATACTTTCTTCCGGCTCTGGTGAGATCTCCGGCTCTACCGGTGTTTCTTCCACATGATTCTGCGGTGCCGGCTGTGGCTCTACAGGTGTTGCCACAGGTACAGAAACCTGCGGCTGGGAAACAACCACTTTCTGACTGTTCATAATGGTCTGATTCAGGCGCAGTTCCATATCTTTCATTGCAATAATGATTTCCTGCAGCTTTGCGGCTATCTCTTTATCCTGTGAATGTTCCTGTCTTTTCCATCCTTCTGCACCGAGAAATTTCATCCTTACAGGCTGAAAGAATCTCGTCCTTATAAGCACCCGCAACTGTACCGAACCCATCCATTCCTTCTGGAACGTATCAAACCGGTCCAGCAGCTGTTCGTATGAATTCATCAATGCATCGGTATTCTCATGGGACCGCTTGATAATTACTTTCGCTATTCCCTTCTGTGCATTGACAATTTCCTCTGTCGGAATCTTAGATGCCTCTTCCATATATGCAAGCTTCACCGATATTTCCTCAAAATATTTTTTCAGCATGAGATATGATGCCTTTTCCGACTTGAAAATACTCTCATACTGTTCCTCTCTCCGGGCATATTTTGTCTCATATACTAAAATCACGCCTCTGATTGCAACATACAGGCATATCAGATCTGCTGCTGCCAAAACAACCAGAACAATAAACATCTTCGGGAAATTGACTATGGCATACAACTCTGCCATAAAAATAAACGCAAACAAAAGTATCCCGAAAATCATCTGCATCCTTGCTTTCGAATCTTTATTCTTCATATGATACCGCTCCTTCCATGAGCCCGCTATTCTAACCACTATGCAAAATAAGCTCTAGTATGTTATATTTTACCATATTGTGTCGATTCTCACAAGGTTTGTTGTTTATTTCTGCCTTCTATAATACGTCATTTACAATCTGCTCTGCTGTCAGATGATTCTCTTTTAATACCTCATTTACATCATACCGGTCAAGGAATTCTTTTTTCAATCCGTAATTATAGACTTTCATATCACTGCTTCCATAAAATCTTGCGATTTTTTCTCCGAAACCACCATTCAGGATGCCATCTTCCAGTGTAACTACCGTGTCATGGTCTGCCTTCAGCTTCTCCAGCAGTCCTTCATCCAGTCCGGTAATATAATACGGGTTGATTACCGTTGCATGAATACCTTTTTTCTCCAGCATTTCTGCGGTCTGCAGTGCCAGGAAATAAAATGTTCCGAGTCCGATCAGTGCAATTTTGCTTCCCTTTTCCGTTACCTCATAGGTGTTGAGCTGACTCCAGTCTTTTTTGACTTCTCTGCCATCCGAAATCATATCTCCGCCCGGAAGTTTGATCGCAACCGGCATTTCCTTCTGCTCCACACTCCAATCAAGCATTGACAGATATTCTTCCTTTGTTGTCGGTGCCAGATAAACCAGTCCCGGAATATTGGAAAGCATCGGAATATCCTGCAGTCCCAGATGGGTAACATCCGTCATGCCAAATACCGATCCCGTATACACAACAATCGTTGCCGGATTCCCGTCAATACACAGATCCTGTGAAATCTGGTCATACGTCCTCTGGATAAAGCTGGAATACACACCGTATACCGGCTTTCCGCCACCTTTGGCAATTCCGGAAGCAAGTGCTACCGCTGTCTCCTCCGCGATTCCCACATCTACAAACTGCCGGCCGGCCTGTTTCCTTTTCTCCTGCGTAAATCCGAGAATCGTCGGGGTTCCGGATGTAATTGCAACAACTGTCGGATCCTGTTTCATCTTTTCGATCAGATATTCACAGGTCACCGAAGAATAATCTTCCACTTCCGGAAAATGGGATTTTCCAGTCTCAATATCAAACGGAAGATGCCAGTGCCATTCTTCCTTATGCTCTTCTGCCGGTTTATAACCTTTTCCCTTTAATGTATTAATGTGGACAACAACCGGTTTCTTACTGTCTTTTACCTGTTTGAAAGCCCCGATCAGCTCCCTTAAGTCATTTCCATGATCCACATAGACATAATCTAGTCCCATGGCTTTAAATAAATTGCACTCTGCCTGTCCGTTTGTCTCGCGGAGTAATTTCAGATTTGAATAAAGTCCTCCATGGTTTTCTGCAATTGACATATCATTGTCATTTACTACAATGATCATGTTGCTGTCTAATTCTGCTGCAAAATCCATTCCTTCTAAGGCTTCTCCTCCGCTTAAAGAACCGTCTCCGATAATTGCGATCACATTTGCACTTTCCCCACGAAGATCCCTTGCCTTTGCCAGACCGCATGCCAGACTGACGGATGTAGAGGTATGTCCGACCGTAAAATGGTCATGTTCACTTTCCTGCGGACAGCTGTATCCCGTCACGTCATCGTAATGTTCTTCGTATAAATAGGCATCTTTTCGACCGGTCAGCATCTTGTGCGGATAGGTCTGATGGGAAACATCAAATACCATTTTGTCCTTTGGGGACTCAAAAACATAATGCAGTGCAATGATTGCCTCTACCATGCCAAAATTCGGGCCAAAATGCCCGCCGTGAATACTTGCCCTCTTTAATAATGCATGACGCATTTCTTCTGCGAGAGCTGCCATCTCTTCTATATTCAATTTCTTCACATCTTCCGGTCCGTTAATCTTTTCGATATACATATAATAAATTCTCCTTCCGATTTTATCTATCATAATATACCACTTAAAGTTAACTTTAAGTCAAGTATTTTTTATTTAATTTTCAACTTTTTGCTTCAAACCCTCAATTGCCTGAGCCACTATACCTTCGCTCTTAAAAAGATGTAAATAATGTAATGATAAAAGGGGCAAAAGGTATCATTTCCCACTGAAATGCAATTTTTATGTCATTCGCATTTCTTGCGATCCGCTTGTTGTTCCGATATAATTATGCTATGATTGTGCTTTGATTGGAGGAAACCATTTTGAGCGAATATTATAAGTTTTTTCAAAATAAAAAATGTGAATATTTTCCATGCCATAAAGGAATTCCGGAGGAGGACTTTAACTGTCTGTTTTGTTATTGTCCCCTCTATACACTCGGGAAATCCTGTGGTGGAAACTGTGAATATTTAAAAAATGGTATCAAATCCTGCATAAACTGTGGCTTTCCCCATCACCGAAAGAACTATGATAAGGTCACGGGCCGCTTTCAGGAAATTGCAGCCGTTATGGCTGCTTCCGATAAGGAGGATGCATCCCATGAAATGTAAACTTACTCCCGGATTATCCTCCGGTGACTGGAACGAATTTTGCAGCCGTTTCCATTTCCCTCCGGATGACCTGCCTCATATTCAGGCAATTTATACGGCACTTCTTCCCCTGGTTGAATCCTATGCGTATTACTCTCTGGCTCAGGATTTAGACGGGGTTTCTCTGCCTCACTATGCCTATGGGTTTGTGACGCTTGGAAACGGAGTGGATGAACTGTCGGAATTATATCTGAACCATGAACAGATCCAGGAGGCTTACATTGTGGACTGCATCAGCCTGATGCTTTTGTCAAAGGCTTATGAAGAGTTTGCACATGTGGTAGAACGTCAGAGCCGCCTGTATCTTGCAGAATTATCTTTTCTGGGAGATACCTATTCCCTTGACCTGCTCCCACAGATTTATGGGCGGCTTGCCCCGGATGGCATCCAGCTTACCGAGGGGCAGATGCTCCGGCCGCTTAAGACAGCAACGCTGATCCTGCATCTGGATACAACAACACACGCCAATCTCAAGCAATTGTGTAATACGTGCGCAACCTGCCGGAATTTTTCCTGCCCGTCGAGAAAGGCCACGGCTCCGCATTTGCCGCATACTTATGGGGCCATGCAGATATTCCATACAAAATAATTAGTGCCTGCTGAGTAAGCAGACACTAATTATAAACTTCATTATCTATTTGCTTTTTCTTTTTCATTACAACAATAACAACTCCTGCCGCAACAACTACCACTGCTGCAATCAGAACAATAACAATCGTCATGACCGCACCATCCTGTTTTACAAGTACAAGTGCACTGATACCATCCATTGTATACTCGCCACCCTTGATTGTCTCGATTGTCTCAACGCCAGCTTTCTGTCCGTTTATGCAGACTTTCCATTTTCCTTCCGGAATTGTAACTTTTGCCTTGTCAGTGTTTGCATTAAAAAGAAGATACATCTCTTTTGCACTTTCGTCTTTCTGACCGCCCTTTATATTAATTCCTACAATATTATCCCCAAGTCCTTCTACGGATTTTACATATTTTTTCACATCCTCTGATGTAGATAATCGAAGTGCCGGATGTGCCTTTCTGAACTTAATAAGTCCCTTATAGTATTCAAATACATCTGCGTATTTCTTGTCGGATAATGTATCCCACTTAATGCTGTTTACTTCGTCTCCTGCATTGTATGAGTTTGAATTGAATGTTCCATCATCATTGACCTTTGTGCGAAGCATTTCCTCTCCTGCCTGCAAAAATGGCACACCTTCTGCAGTCATATAAAATGCTACTGCAAGATTATTCATCTTTATGATGTCCTCTTCACTCGAAGTTGTTTTAGAACCTGCAATTCTGTCAAAAAGTGTGTTATTGTCATGGCATGATGCATAGTTGATAATCTGGCTTGGCTCCTTGCACCATGACTCGTTTGCCATGAATGAATCTGCCATTTTCTTCTCTGCATTCGTTGCTCCTGATACGAATCCGAATGTTGCAGTATCAAATACGCTTCCTTTTAATCCATCACGCATATTATCATTGAAAAATGCGAAATCCGGAGTGGAAGCTGAATTCCCCTGTGTAGCCAATGTCACATTATCTTTTGTGACACCGGTCTCCATTGTCCATCCTTCCCCATAGAAAATAACATCCGGATGTGTCTTGTGTACTTCCTCTACAATCTCATTAATGGTATCGGTATCTAAAAGTCCAACCAGGTCAAATCTAAAACCATCCATATGATATTCATCTGCCCAGTAGCATACGGAATCCACAATATATTTCCGTACCATGTTTCTCTCGGATGCTGTATCATTTCCACATCCTGAGCCGTTTGAATACGAACCGTCTTCATTGATACGGGAAAAATATCCCGGAACAAGTTTATTGATACAGAAATCATCTGCACTCATAACATGATTGTATACCACATCCATTACAACGCTAAGTCCGTTATCATGCATAGACTTAATCATCTGTTTTGCCTCTTTTACACGCACATCCCCATTGTGTGGATCTGTAGAATAGGAACCCTCCGGTACATTGTAGTTAACCGGATCATATCCCCAGTTATATAAATTCGACTGATCGTTTCCTTCATCTACGGAACCAAAATCATAGATTGGAAGTAAATGCACGTGTGTAACACCAAGTTCCTTAATATGATCGATTCCAGTTGAAATACCATCTTTGGTCTTTGTTCCTGTCTCTGTCATTTCAAGGAATTTACCAACATTTTTTATGCCGGAACTTTTGTCTGCTGATAAATCACGCATCTGTAATTCGTAGATGATCGCATCATTAATGCTCTCTCCTGCATGTGGATTGGTATCCTTATCCCAACCATCCGGATTTGTCTCTTCAAGATTGATTACCATGGCACGCTGTCCATTTACACCAGTCGTTCTGGCATATGGATCACAGGCTTCTTTTGTTGAACCGTCGATTGTTGAACTGTATGTGTAGTAAGTTCCATTTAAGTCCCCATCCACTTTTGCAACCCATGTTCCATTCTTATCGGCATTCATCTCAATGCTTTCTTTCGGCTCTTTATCGTCCGGATCTCCTGTCTCGTATAAATTAAGCATAACTTTTTCAGAGGTAGGTGCCCACACCCTAAATGTTGTGCTGTCCTTACTCCATGTAGCACCAAGATCATCTCCATCATATGTATACTCATCTTCAAATTCTTTTGTTGAATATATGATTGGCATTCTGATATCACTTACGGTACCATCATATGTAATCTGGTAACTCTTTTGAACTGTCAAGTTCCTCTTTTCAGAGTAAAGTGTATAGGTAGAAATCACTCTCCCTCTTTTACATCTGCTATCTGAATTTCCCCATCTTTACCTTCTACCTTAAAGGCATTTTTAAGTTCTCCTTCAATATCACCAGTCATTGTGACGGTGATCGTCTTATCCCCATTGTACTTTGCAGTATTAAGCTTTATTCCCCTTACTGCATCATCGCCGTATTCCTTTGTATAACCCTCAACACCTGATTCGACTTTAACGATCACGGTTCCTGATATCATTTCTGATATATCAATGAACTGATCCTCTTCATAATCCTTCGCCCAATCCTGTGTTCTTACAACAAATCCTACGGAAGTCACACCGGCTGGAATTTCAATTCTGGCAACTGCATCACCATCCTTAGCCTCTAAAGGATAGTCATTTCCTTCCTGTCCCTCGGCCCACATCCATACAGACCATGGATCATAATCACCATCTGCCCTGTGATAATGAAATTCTATCACAGGTCCTCCATCCGCTTTGACCGGTACGGTATCCAGTATTACCGTACTGATTGTCATGATAAGCATAAGAATTGCCATCCCCAATGCGCTTATACGTTTTTTTGTCATTTTCGTTTCTCCCTTCATTACGAAATTTTACGAAATTTCTTTTTGTATAAATTAGCATATATTTTTATATTTTTCAAGTCTAAATTGTATATTTTTGAGAAAAACCGTTATTTTTTACCATAACACGGTTATTTACTGTATTGAAATCCGGAGCATCCCTGCCTATAACCATAAATATAAAAACGAGCAGCAAAACCGGATTTACACCAGTCTGCTACTCGTTTGATGATTATAATATTTTCTTTTCTTGTGCCATTGCAACCAGTTATCGGACAAATGGCAGGAACGTAATGCTATACTTTATTTTCCAAACCGGCTGATTTCTTTCGCATATGATATTTCCGTTTTTCCTCATACATTTTCTCATCCATATGCATTAAAAAAGTTTCTGCATCATCTTCTGTCCCAAATTCCGTGTATCCCATAGAAACACTTAAATGAAACGATTCTATTCCGGATTCATTAAACCGGGACAGATTATGGTTAATTTCCTCCATTGTCGCTAAGACACGCTCCGTATCAACACCTGACAGCAGCACAATAAACTCATCTCCCGCATACCGGATTGCCATACCATCATCCGGTATGGATCTGATGAGTATATTTCCCAACGTACAAATAGCCTTATCGCCCGTACTATGACCTAAATTGTCATTAATACACTTGAAATCGTTTACATCCATCATGATTCCATATAAGGATTTATGGCTTGCAATTTTCTTTTCCGCAAGCACCGCATTAAAATATCTCCGATTATATAATCCGGAAAGCTCATCCATATACAAACTCTCTGCGTATGACTGCATCTGCACAAATATCAATGCGACCGCAACCAGCACCCATGATGATGTAATTCCATAAAAAAGGAAACTGGAGAACTACACCTGCAAAACAAGGACCAACGAAATAGATCACCGGGAAAAAATTCAGGTTAACCCCTTGTTTTTTGGAATGATACACCAGATAGATACTGTAAGCAAAATATATGACAAGCGAAATATATCCCACCAGCACACCGGCAGTTCTCTGATATACATTCTCCCCGGATATTTTAAACATAATCCCTGTTCCAAACAGATTACATAAAACCATAATTACTTCTACCAGCCAGGGAAATATCTCCACTCCTGCTTTTTGAACCATTCTTTTATAATTTCGATAGATACGCAATTCCACGTACATACACCAAAGCATACCCATACTGACTGTCCCTATAAAGCATATGCTGTTAGAGATATAATTAATCTGCCGGCTGCCAGTAAACTGTTTTCCATCTACGAGAAAAGCAATGGTTTCAGACAATGCCCCCACTAAATTTACGATTGCTATTCCATCATATATTTTATCTCCCACATGAAGGCTCTCTCTGTTCTTTCGTCTACAAAACAAAAGGAACCACATCATTAACACGGTCAAGCCGTTTGCCATTAATATTTCTTCTAAAACGATGATTGTTATCCCCTCCATCATTCACGGTATGAACTCATTTTTACTAAAATGAGCTCTATCATTATACCAAATGAAAACCGGTTTTTTGTCTTTTTCGACATGAATTACAGTTTTTTTAACGTGAACGATGATTTTTTATGTTTCATCATTTTTCACAGCCTACTGCAACTGTGAAAAACCCACGGCTTACAAAGTTAACGGTCTTTGTATCGGAATCATAATAAGATCCCGGTATCTTAACTGCTGCACCGTATTTATCAATTTTATATGCAAAAATCTTTTTGTCTTTTTCCTTTTTCGAAGCATTATAGGAAACAGCGACCCTGATCCGTCCCTTTTTCAGGACAGACGACTGCTTTTTCTTGATTCCTGTGACGGAAAAATCATAAACCGGACGTTTTCCAATAATTTTCCCCGCCCTGGCAGAAAGATTTTTCTTGTCAGCCTGTTTCATTTTGATAACCACAGCTGTATTCATCTCTTTCTTTAATTCTTTTAATGCCTTCGAATCAAAGGTAAGATTTACATTGCCACCATTGACCTTCAATTCTTTTACATTCTTTTTGACAAGTAAATTTACCGCCTGCCCGTCCATTTCAAGATGCAGATTCTTCCAGTTTCCGGCTTTTGCCGTATCAAAAGTTATTTCAACAGACAGGTCTTTTATCCTGCCACCCTGTTCTTTTTCTGCCTTTGTAATTTCTTTTTTCAAAACTGCTGCAATATTCTTCACTTTGACCGTATTATTTTTAACTGCAGATTTTGCTTTGACATTAATATCCTTAACAGAAACGGACGTATCTGCTGCGGGTGGCGGTGTCACATTCCCCGGTTCTTCTTTTGCATGATCCGGTGCCGGTAATGTGCCGGAATCCGGTGAAACATTGCCAGATGATCCGTCCGTGCTTCCACCGGCATTTTCACCGGAGCCTCCGCCGGAGCTGCCTCCGGAACTTCCACCCGAACTGCTGCCAGAACCTCCACTTGAACCGCCTCCGGATATTCCACCGGAACCTCCACTTGAACTGCCTCCGGAACTTCCACCAGAACCGCCCCCGGTCTGGGAATGATCTGCCGTTACACGGACCTGACAATCTGCCTTACTTCCTGTATAGTTGCCATTCCCATTATAACATGCGGTGAACGTATATGTTTTCGTTTCATTCGGAAGCATTGCTATCCAGTGATCCGTTCCCTTTTCTTCTAATGTGATCCCGGAAACATCACAGGTTACTTTTATCCCGGCATCTTCCGGAATCCCCTGTCTGCAAAGCTGTAATTCTACTGTCCCCGCACCTTTGACCGTATCGGTTTTTGCAGTCAGCTGCATGCTGGTGGAAGCCTTTTCGATTTCCAAAACAGCCTCCCCGTATGTTGGAATAAAAGATGCCTTTTCCGCTTTAAAATAAATCTTATACTGGCCTGCTTCTGTGTAAAATGGCATCTCCGTTTGTGTATACGATCCGTTTTCTGTCAAACTGTAACTGATTTGTACACCATCTTCCTGTTTGATATCAAATGTATGGGGTTTTCCATCATAAGTTACGCGGACAGGTACGGTTTGTATTTCCGGCATCTCACTGTTTTTCCGGTAATAATAAGTGATCTCCCGGTGATCCTCTGTGATGTTTATTTCTCCCTGATTTGCACTGTTTCCTACACATGTATATCCATATAAATCCGGACTTCTTAACGTATACGCAGAATTCTTTGGTACATATACTGTCGCGGGTGCCGTATCAGGCACTGTTGTTTCGGTCTCGTCTTCGTTTTGCAGCATATAACGAATGGTTACGGTACTCCACGCCTGTCCTGCCGTCTGATTGTCAGCCAGAATTTTCCCAGTGTCCTCATCTATGATCTTTCCTTCCAGTCTGTCCCCGGAAACCAGACCAGTTACCGCAGGAAGTGTGACAGAAAGGGACTCTCTGGCAGCATCCGGATCATACCAGTTACTGAGTGGCGGAACGGTATATGTTTCTTCTTTTTCATATTTGACTGTATGGTCTGCTCCAATAATGCGGAAAGTAATCTTCAAATGCTGTTTGGCATCCACCATATTTTGTACGACTGTACGGAATTCCAGATCCTTTCCATTTGCTTTTGTGATATTTGTCTCATCGATCCGGTATTGGTCACTATCCCTGTCAAGTGTTCCTGTCCTGCTATGCGGAATTGTAATTTCAGGATCGCACACATAAACAGATGCCTGCCTGCTGACATAATCACGGTTATTTAATCTCCGCGCCAGTTCCATTTTACACACTTCACAGAAAGGATTCCCAAGATCCCGCATCATGCAGACGCGGCTCGGCGCAAATACTGTTTCTGTTCCTGCTGCCGTTATTCCGATTCCACGGAACCCAAGCATCTTATGCCATTTAATCTTATCCGGGTCCGAGGTATCGGAAATATTTTCTCCCTGCATCTTTTTATCATATTCATCGCCTAATCTTCCGATGCTGTGGGAAATTTCATGGGTCATGACATCCCCCTGCTCATTCTCACCCGAATTTGCCGAAAAAGAAAAGAGTGCATTGGAAGAAGAACCAATATTCGCAGTCGTATTACAAATGATATGGATGGTTCCAACGGCTGCACCGGTATCCAGATATCTGCTCTCCAGCTCTGCCCTCAGTGCCCTGGCTTTATCTTCCCCGTCCTTTGTAAAATAGCAGGATTTTCCGAATGCCTGCACATGAAAATATGTGTCCGGGTTCGACTCCCCATACATCACGCCCACACCAGTTTCACTGGATACCGTCTGTACTGCATAAATATTGATCCTGTCGGAATACTCTTTATAAGGGGACCACTTTAGCAGCCCCTGTGCTTTTGCCGTTGCATCCTTCAAAAATTGTTCCTGTTGTTCCCGGGTATAGCCCTCACCCATGATAACAATCACAAAATTTTCCTTATCATCACCTGTCTTGTGAATGGCATAAACGGAAGCTGCCGTTGTCTGGTCTGCCGCTGTCTGGTCTGCCATCACAGGATACGGAAACACCAGGGAAAGCAATAATATCAGGCTAAGTATGATTGCCCCAAACCGTTTTCCATCCTTCTTTTTTACATTCGTCATATCATCCTCCGTACTTTACATTACCAGAAATATTGGTGCTTTCCCTCTTCTTCCCACAGACAAACTCCCGGGAAACCATCTGCCGTAAGGCTTCTTAAAGCACGATTACCGCAGCATCAAACCCCTCTACATTTCCATCAAAGGTGTTTTCGGTAAGCAGATTGTACTTCTGCGTGTACTCATTAAATTTTTTTGCACTGCTGCTGCAGTTGAAAATCATGGCAATGGTCTCCTCGCCATTTTTTCTGATCAGGACAATTGTCCCTTCCTCATCTTCCGTAACGATCCCAGCCAGTTCGCCTTCTACAATGCATGCATGGCTTTTCCGGACCTGAATCAGCCGCTTGTACCATTCATACATCTCTTTGTCCTGGTATTCTTCATCCCAGTACATACCCCGTCTGCAGTCCGGATCGTTTGCTCCCGGCATCGCATACTCATCTCCATAATAAATCATAGGCATTCCCGGCAATAACAACTGAAAAGCGGCTGCCAGATGCTGCTTTTTTTTATTGTCGTTACACAGATGTAAAAATCTTGCGGTATCATGGCTGTCGATCAGATTCCACATAAGGGGATAACAGTTTTTGTTTAAGCGTCCCTTCAAATATCCAAGATTTTGTACGAACTGGCTGACCGTAATCTTTTCATCTGCAAGCAGATCGATCAGGTTCAGGTAAAATGGATAATTCATGACCGTATCCCATTCATCCCCCTCAAGGAAATCTCCAGCATAATGCCAGATTTCCCCAATGATCAGCAGATCTTTCTTTACTGCCTTGACTGCCTTTCTGAAATTCTTCCAGAAGAAATGGCTGATTTCGTCCCCTACATCCAGTCTCCATCCGTCAATATCGCATTCCTTAATCCAGTAACATGCAACATCCGTAATGTATTTTTCAACTTCAGGATTTTTCAGGTTTAACTTTGGCATTCCGCCATAATAACCAAAACATTTGAAGTTTGGGATCTCTCCCCATTCGCTTTAAGTGGGAATCCGTCAATAAAATACCAGTCCCGGTATTTGGATTTTTCACCATTTTCCAGGATATCCGCAAACGCAAAAAATTCTCTTCCCGTATGATTGTATACCGCATCCAGGACTACCTTCATACCACGCTCATGCGCTTTTTGTACCAGCTCTTTGAGATCCTCTGTTGTTCCAAAGGACGGGTCTATCTGGTAGTAATCCGTGGTATCATACTTATGGCACGAATTTGATTGAAAGATAGGTGTCATATACAGCACATCGATTCCCAGATTCTGAATATCATCCATATGTTCGATGATTCCCCTGAGATTTCCATGCAGGTCATCCATAGGCGTAATCGGTGCTTTATACCACAGTTCTTTGTCTACCGGCTCCGTTGCTGCAAAACGGGATGGGAAAATCTGATACACGACCTTGTTTGCTGCCCACTCCGGCACCTCAAACATCTCTTCCTCCCGAAGGTTCTGCGGACAGTCAAACATTCTGTCCCTGTTTGTAATGCATTCCTTATCAAACTCATAATTTCCATAATATACCTTTTCTCCCTGCGTGTCCGTAAATTCGAAAAAGTAACGCAGACAGATCAAATGCATCTTTATCTGTGCTTCATAATAATCATGAAACTGTGAGACAGCAACCTTCTTCATCGGAACTGTCTTTCTGGTATCCTTACGCTCCATAGGTATATACTTGTCCTCATAGTGAAGGATTACCTCCTTCATATCATCCTTTTTACCTGCACGCGTATCACAAATAATCCTTATCAACTGCATAGCTAAACCTTTATCCATATCATGAAAAATTGCTGAATATTCCATAAAACTTTCCCTTTACACTTGTTG
>ENA-OQKX01000120-OQKX01000120.1-human-gut-metagenome-genome-assembly--contig:-NODE-120-length-15688-cov-3.068183_pt1 | contig 15688 bp, 14 predicted proteins | sample MGYA00242654_ERZ504810 | MGnify/ENA primary metagenome ERZ504810 (study PRJEB26092, sample SAMD00036378) | human gut metagenome | host: Homo sapiens | study: EMG produced TPA metagenomics assembly of... | reverse complement strand
CTTAAGAACCTCCTGCGCAGATTCCTTTGCGTTTTTCTCAAGTTCACTGCGAATACTCTCACGATAATCATCTACTGTTGTATAATCAGTGTTCTTTGCAACCCATTCATCTGTAAGTTCTCCTTCACGCCGCACGTTCTGCACCGTAACCTTATATATAACTTCCTTACCTGCCAGAGTTTCGTCTGCATAGTCTGACGGAAAATCAATTTTAATCTCCTTTGTGTCACCCTTTTTCATCCCGATCACACCATTTTCAAATTCCTCAAACATCTGTCCGTCGCCGATCACAAAGTCATAGTTATTGGCAGTACCACCGTCAAAAGTCTGTCCGTCTTTAGTGCCTGTATAATTTACAGTCACCAGATCCCCTTCTTTCGCCGCATCAGATACAGGTTCTGCCTTATCTTTCAGATTCTCATCGATCTGCGCCTGTACATCATCGTCAGTGATCGCATCCACCGTATTGTCCAGAGTCAGTCCTTTATATTCTCCGATCGTAATATATTTCTCTACATTCTCAACAGAAACAAGACGCGTAGTTCCTGTCTCTGCTTTCTTCCCGTCAGCAGCTCCTTCTGTCTTTGTACCGTCTGTGATAACAGCACCGCCATCACCACACGCAGATGCTGTCAGTGCAAAACAAACTGCAAGCATGGCAAGATATATTTTTTTCTTCATAATAATCAATACTCCCTTCTACATTCCAGGTACCGGAGTTGGTCTTGAAGAATCCCATACTTCCGATACATCAAAAAGATCACTGAGCATTTCCGGATTATAATACATTCTGTATCCATCCAGATTTCTTCTTCCCTGTCGAAAATAATCATCTGTAATCTGTACAAAATACTGACTGGAATCTACATTACAGAAATAGCGGTATCCCTGACTCTTATAAAACTCATATTTCTCATTGTCTGCCGAATATCCTTCCCAGCTTCCGATATCCGCACCAAATGCAAAAATGATCATATCTGTTTCTCCAAGTATGGGAGCCACATATTTCTTCCATTTTTTATCATCTCTTTTCAGATCATCCAGAGAAGTGGCAGCCACATCCTTATGTCCCCATGTATGGCTTGCAAATTCCCAGCCTTCTGCCTTCATAGCCTTAGCTACCTTTTTTGCATTTTTCACTTCCTGCTTATAGTTAAAATCCGGATGATCTTCCAGGAATTTTTTCTGATCATCCTGCAGTTTTTTTCCGGTCTTATATGCAATATCCGTACGATATCCCAGAACACCGTCATAACCTGTCATTGCAAGGATTCCCTTTCTTCCATGATAGGAAAAATCCGGATGTTCTTTTACAAAAGTATCGATCAGCGGAACCATATCATAATCCCCTGTGGAAACACTTCCGTCATCCTCAATATATTCGTTCTTAACCTCACCATTGGAATCCACTACAAGTTTCGATGCGAAACCATCTCCGTCCATATAGTGATAATAACTTACATCATCCTGAGAAAGCACAAATGGAATTTTTCCCGGCGGCAGCATAATACTGCCTCTGGACATAGTTCCGTCCTCATTGATAACCGCCATGTCGTGCGGACTGACCATGACATATCCCTTATCATACATACTCTGTATGATTTTGTTAAACTCATCAATTGTTGTCATATACTGGTTATATCCATTACTGTCTGAATCCCCGTCAAATGCTCTGGCAGTGTCTTTGATCAGTGTATGGAAGAACACGTGCGTGATCTGCTCCAGCGGATATTCTGTACAGGTGGCTTTCGTATTTCGTAATCCGAAACTGCACTCTGCATATCCGTATTACTTTCGTAATCCGGCTGACTCTTAAGCAGTTCTATGGCGCCATCATAATCATACTGTACAGCCATAAGCGCTGCCTGCTCCATAGGATTTTCCTGTTTCTCATCTGCCTCTTCTGTATCTTCGTTGTCAGTCTGCTCTCCCTCATTCAGACCATCATCCTGCTGTGTATCTTCTGTACTTTTCTCTGTATCAGCATCCTGTTCATCAATTGTCTGCTGTTCTGTTTTTTTCTCAGTTTCCGCATTTTCAGCTCTGGAACTCAGAAATGGAATATCCTGTTCAAACGGAATGAGCCCACATCCGCTTACTCCTAACGAAATACTCAAAATAGCTGCTGTTACACATGCTATCTTTTTTCTCATATATTGTCCCCTTTCAGTTATGCACAGAAATCATACTCACCCCATAGTTGGAACCGGCACCGGTCTGGAAGAATCAAACACAGACTGTGCATCAAACAAATCTGAGAGAAGTTCCGGATTATAGTACATTCTGTATCCGTCCAGATTTCTTCTTCCCTGCCGGAAATAATTACTGCGGATCTGCACAAAATACTGGCTTGAATCCACATTACAGTAATAATTATAGCCCTGGCTCTTAAGATATTCGAACTTCTCCCCCGAATAATCTTCAACACTGGTAAGATCTGCTCCAAATGCAAAAATAATAATATCTGTTCCGCCTATCAGAGGATCAACATTCTCTTTAAACTTCTGTGTATCTGCCTGTAATCTCTCCAGACTGATCTGACTTACATTCTGATGTCCCCATGTGTGGCTTGCAAACAGCCAGCCTTCATCTTTCATAGCCTGCGCTACTCTGGCTGCATTTTCTCTCTCTGTATTCAGATTAAAATCCGGATGCTCATCCAGCCATTTTACTTTATCTGCATCCAGATCATCCGGACGGGTTTCATAACTGCTGTCTGTGCGATAACCAAGAATTCCATTGTAACCGGTAAGGGCAACAATTCCTTTAGCACCTCTGTAAGAAAAATCAGGATGTTCCTCTACAAAACGATCGATCAGAGGAACCATATCATAATCGCCTACGGAAATACTGCCATCATCTTCCACATATTCATTGCGGATTTTTCCTTCCTCATCTACGATAAGTTTGGTTGCAAATCCGTCCCCGTCCATATAATGATAATAACACACATCATCCTGCGAAAGCACAAACGGTACTTTACCCGGAGGAAGGAGAATCTCCCCTGCATTCATATTCCCATTTTCATCCGTTGTCGCCATGTCATAAATGCTGACCATGACATATCCCTTATCATACATGCTCTGAGTAATCTGGTTAAATTCATCAATCGTTGTCATAACCTGATCGTAATCTCCTGACTTGTAATCCCCGTCAAAAGCCTTACCGGTATCTTTGATCAGAGTATGATAAAAGACGTGTGTCACCTGGTCTAACGGCCAGGAAACGCAGGATTCCTTCTTTCTCTGATAAACCTTAACCGCATGCTGAAACTTCTCACTTGTCTGATAAGTCTCACTGTTTTGCAGCATACTTATGGCTTTATCATAATCATATTGTTTTGCAGCATACTTTGCCTGCCTGTAAAGAGTTTTGTCCTCTTCACTCAGTCCATCCGTATCCTGAACTTCAGGTGTCACCGCATTCTCAGCTTCTGCCTCTGCATTTGTCTGCTGAGCTGTTTTTTCTTCTTCTGTTTTCCTGTCTGCAGATTTCACCATCTGCGCAATCTTAACCTGCTGCTCACTGACAAAATTCTGCAGTTCTTCCCCGTAAAATCCTATTCCAATCCCAATTGCAGCAGCCGCAACCACCACTATGCAGCCTGCGATACGCAGTCTTTTTTTTCTGCGGCGAAGTTTATTGCGGCGTTCCAGTCTGGCTGCCCTACGGGCTTCATAAGCTTTATTATCATCAAAAAAGAAATCTTCGTCCTCGCTTGCTGCCGGAGGTTCTTCGTTTATCTCTTCTGTATTTGTTTTTTCTTCATTTAGTTTTTCTACATTTGATTTTTCTGCATTTGGTTTTTCTGCATTTAGCTCTTCTGCATTTAGTTCTTCTGCATTTGGTTTTTCTGCATTTATCTCTTCTGCATTTATCTTTTCTATATTCACTTTTTCCTTATCTGAAAGTCGCTCCTCTTTCTTCTCAGAGTCGGGCTTTAATTCGCTCATGCTTTTCTCCTTTTTATCATATCCGTTTTTTACTCACAAATTATTCTGTCACAAAATAACTCCACAATTCCCGTTACATATATTATAACCACACATTATGATTCCATCCTGTAAAAATGGCTTTAACTGTTCCGCATATTTCCCACTACTGTTCGCTCCGGCAAATATTGTCGCATTACAGTTTTGCTACAATTATAACCTTTCATAATGTAAATTTCTACCGCTTTCCATCCATTAATTCTTTTTTTGCAATTGCGTTTTACCTTATTTAATGATAAAATAATTTTTATGCAATGGACTGTCCGTACCAACAGTCCCTGTGAAAACACATACATTAGGGAGGATGCAAATGAGTACAGTAACAATAGTCCTTCTGGTCATTCTTGTTATCCTGATCGCTGCACTGATCGGTTTATATTTCTTCGGAAAAAAAGCCCAGAAGAAACAGGAAGAACAGCAGGCTCAGATTGAAGCAACTAAACAAACCGTTTCCATGCTGGTTATCGATAAAAAGAGGATGCCACTGAAAGAATCCGGACTTCCTCAGATGGTAATTGAACAGACACCTAAACTTATGCGCCGTTCCAAGCTTCCAATCGTTAAAGCTAAAATCGGACCAAAGATTGCGATTATGATCGCAGATGAGAAGGTTTTCGACCTGATCCCGCTTAAGAAAGAAATCAAAGCCGAAGTAAGCGGTCTTTATATTGTAGGCGTAAAAGGAATCCGCGGTTCCCTTCAGACACCGGCTCCCAAAAAGAAAGGTTTCTTTGCAAAATTCAAGAAAGACAAAACTGCCAGATAAATGCAGTCAGACATATAAACTAAAGGTCAGTGAATCGTGTCATCCATACACACAGATCACTGACCTTTTTCTGTTTTGATCAGACAGATATCTGCAGCGAAGCAGAGAACTTACCAGATCTGATCAAATTGTAAAATTCTTACAGTCCTTTGGCTGTGCCTTAATCGCAAGATAACAGTCTGCCACATGCTCCTGGTTCATATCAAGCGCATAATCCACTTTCATGTCAAGACCGCCATCACTCTCCTGCAGATTCAGATTCGTCGCCGCAATCCCCATTTCAATAGTTCCATAGGGAGTGGTATAGTAAGTCATATTCTTCTTACCCTGTTCAAAAACCATATGAACATTGACCACACCTTTCTTGCGGACCTCCATTCCCTTCCGGGAAATTTTTATGTAATTGACGGTAGGTTCTGCAAAATCCTCCATGACTTCCTCATAGCGCAGATAATGACTTCCGTTCCGGAAATAATACTGTCCCGGTACAACAATCTCCAGAGGTTCCTGTTCACCGTCTGCATCCATTGTCTGAAGTCCCCTTACATGAATCAGCACTTCTTTATCCATTCTTCTCATACTCCTGTTTTTATACTGTTCAAAACCTGTTTTTATGTATCTATATTATAACCATTCAGCAATCTGCTGTTTTTAATACTTCTCAATATCATTTTTTTCGTCATCTCCACATCATATGGAAGAATCGAATTGGCAAATGCCTTAAACTCATCTGCCAGATCACTCACATAGAAGCGATACGGAAATTCATTCTTCTCTGTACCTTCACCGGCAAGTCCTTTTTCCTCCAGAAGCCTTCCCAGCTCCAATGCGGTTTCATAAGCCGGATTCACCAGACATACTCCGTCTCCCATGATCTTTCTGATGGTGGAACGAAGCAATGGATAATGAGTACATCCCAATATCAGTGTATCCACCTGCTTATCCTGTAAGTTCCTTCAGATATCTGGCTAGCGACCTCATCAGTCACCGGATCATGAAGCCACCCTTCTTCTACCAGTGGACACAAACAGCGGACATGCTTTGCCGAAAACAGTGATCTCCGGATCCAGATGCTTCAGATACTCTGCATGTATCCCGCTTCCTACAGTTCCCACAGTACCAATGATTCCTACCCTCTTATTTCTGGTCTGGGCAGCCGCCACTTTAGCCCCCGGTTCTATCACGCCAATGATGGGAATGTCAAACTCATCCCTCACTGCATCCAGGGCAAAAGCGCTGGCTGTATTACATGCAACCACAATCGCCTTTACCTGCTGCTGCTGAAGAAAACGAATGATCTGCCGGGAATACCGGATGATAGTTTCCTTCGATTTACTTCCGTAAGGCACTCTCGCCGTATCACCAAAATATACGATTTTTTCTGAAGGAAGATTACGCATGATCTCACGCGCAACAGTCAGCCCTCCCACACCGGAATCAAATACTCCTATCGGTGCCTCTCTGTCTATTTTCATTGATTTCTATTCTCCATCTCTATTGATTGTCTCACTATTCTATCACCAATCAAGAGCCTGTGCAAGCCAGAAGGATATCTTTATGTCATCTTTCTGTCCTTTATTTTCCTCAGGGAACTGCGAGAAGCAGAATTTCGGGTACAATGTCCCCCACCATGCAGTAACTGCAGCCTGTTCCTGTCGGCTTTCAGCGATTTTTGCTATCTTCCCGGACATTCCCGGCATTGCTCTCATCATAAGAACACCAACAGCTGCCACTAACAGAACAAACGACAGTTTTCTTCTTAATTTTTGTTCTTACTCTTTTTATTCATCATTGTCCCTCTCTCCTGTTATATCTTATCAGTTACCATATCTGCCTTTGTTATTTTCCTATATATTTTCTTATTTTATATGGAATTTCCAGGCAGCACTTTAATATTTGGATTATGCCAATATTTTCCTAATTTATACTTCCACTTCCAGACTTCCATTTCTGATCTTCACAATCGGAAGTCGCAGGATTTTATCTTCTTTATATTTTTCATAGAAAAGCTCTCTGAGTGTCACAGCCGTAATATTTCCTCCTGACATTCTGTTTCGGATCAGTCCTGTAATATATTCTCCTGCTGATGAATTATCCTCCCCATGCCAGTTCAGGATCTCCCCTGCGTCCTCCGCCTCAAACACATAAAGATCTTCCCCCACAAAAATCTCCTGTTTCAGATAATCCAGTACCATTCTCCATCTTCCGTCCTCCACCAGTGTTCTCCCCATGACCAGAACCTGCAGATGCCCCATATCAAGAAGTTTTTCCTGTGACTGATCATACATTTTTTCAATCCGGGTGAAATCAGCACCACTGATCTGCAGAACCCGGGAACCGCCATCTTCTTCCTCTTTTCCCTGCCCCGTACTCTCAGAAAGATCCGGCATCCCATAGGTAAGACAGATTCCTTCTTCTGAGGCATCCACGCCAAGTGCCATAGGATACATTCTCTTTTCCGGTTCCACAGCCGCACCACATCCGCTCATAAAAAGACTGACTGACAAAATCCCGGTCACCACACCGACTGCCCTTTTCCTCTGCTTCCTGCGGTGTCCCTTTCCTCTGATAAACATATAAAACTGACAGATGAGAATTCCCGGGACGAAAATATGCGCCAGACACCATCCAAAATAATCCAGTATTCCTTTTCCCTCTTCTTCCAGAAGCGAAATCAGGAAAACCAGTGCCGGAAGCCAGAACCTCCCCCTACCAGGATGAGATTTCCCGATAATCTGATTTCCATAATACAGCAGACTCCCTATTGCAAAAAGCAGGCTGTAAAGCAGAAATCCCATCCACAGGATGTCAAATCTGGCCAGTACATTTCCCGGAAGATCTGCGCCTGCCAGCAGAGGCAGGACCGGATAACTTTCCGCCGCTACCCTGTCATATCCCAGAACTGCCGGAAGCAGAAGCTCCATTCCAATAAGAATCCCGCCAAGTGTCAGGATCCCTCCTGCCACCGTCTTTCCTGCACTTCCGTATTTCTCCACATTTCCCAACAGAAATGGCAGCAATGCAACCGGCGAAAAAGCACACAGAGTTCCATAAAAAGACTGACTGACATTTCTCACTGTAAGCTCCTCCCACCGGATTTCTCCCATGAGATATTCCGTTTTTGCCTGTGGCACACAAAGTATCATCATTATCATAATCCCGCCAAGAAGCAGACCACCTGATACTTCCGCCATTCTTCCTCTTCTCTGTACACCTTTACAGGTTCCGACAGAACATACCAGAACCGCCCAGAATGCAATCCATCGGCCGGATACTCCTGTGATCAGCTTTACAGGAACCAGTCTCCTGAGAAGTGCCAGCAGATATCCTCCCGCCATCAACACATAGATCAGAAAAAACTCCCGATCAGCCTTCCCGCAAAAGCACCTGCAGACTTTACCGGATCTTCAAATGAAGGTGTCAGCCGTATCAGCCAGATTACATAAAACCCAAGCAATATCAGTGCAAAAATCATTCCCGCCACTGCACTGATCCCGTTCATTCCACCCTTTCCAAAAATGCAGAGCATAAATGGTGCCAGTAATGCCAGTATCATCTGCCTGTACAGCTGCCTGTGGGAAATTCTGTTATTCTCTGCAAATCTCATGAACCGGACTCCTTTCTCTTCAAACGGATCTTCTGCTCCTCTCTTGCATAAAGCGGTCGTAATACCCTCTTGCGCAGCGGAACTCTCAGACCCCCTTCTCCTCTGCTGCCCTTCTGTTCTTTCTTTATAAAAGGAACCAGATAAGGAATACCAAAACTTATCAGGCCTGCCAGGTGCCCTATAACCAGATATACTCCCAGCACGATTCCGTAAATTCCCAGATAACCTCCCAGGATCAGAAACCCATACTTCACCAGCCGAAATGCTGCTGCAAACTCTTCATTTGGAACAGTCATAGAGCCAAGCGCAGTCAACGCCACGATCATCACCACGATCGGACTCACAAGATTTGCCTCTACCGCTGCCTGTCCGATCACCAGTCCGCCAACAATGCCAATAGCATTTCCCAGAGATCCCGGAACTCTCACCCCAGCCTCCCGAATCAGTTCAAAAGCCAGTTCCAGAAAAATCAGTTCCACCACACTGGAAAAGGGCACTCCTTCCCTCGCCTCAGCAAAAGACAGTATCAGTGCAGATGGCAGAATCTGTGTATGGAAACGTATCACTGCCAGGTAAAGTCCCGGCAGAACAGTCGCCATGATCACAGCCAGATATCGCAGTATTCTGAGAAAGGAAGCCATCTCGAACCTGTGATACCAGTCCTCGCTGCTCTCCATGAAACTGCTAAAATTTCCCGGAAGGATCAATGCTTCCGGAGAATTGTCACACAGAATCACAACCTTACCTTTCAGGATTTCCTGCACAGCACGATCCGGACGTTCCGTTGTCTGATACTGAGGAAAAGGAGAATACCACACATCTTCTGTCAGCTGTTCAAGCATACCGCTGTCAAGGATTCCGTCAATCTGAAATTCTTCCAGCCGTTCCTTCACTTCTTCCAGAAGTCCCTCATGTACCAGGTCATCCATGTATAACACCTGCGTTAAGGTATGAGAGCGCACACCGATTTTATATTCTTCCACCTTGAGTCTGGTATCACGAAGCCTTTTTCTTACCAGTGCACTGTTACTTTTCACACTGTCCGAAAATCCTTCCCTGGAACCCCGCAGCACCTTTTCCGATTCTGCCTCCATCACACCTGTGGATGGATAACCTTTGCTGGAGATTTTCATCGCCTTGTCATATCCATCTATGAAAAACACTGCATTCCCTGCAAGCATGGCATCTATGGACTCGTCAAGATTCTCCAGTTTCTTTACATCTGCGATTCCAAGACTGTTATGCCTGACAAATTCCTGAATATCCTCCGGCGAAATCTCCCAGAAATGATTGATCATCTTTCCAAGAGCAGAATCATCCAGCATCATGTTGGAAACCGCAACTTCTATATAGACCATAAGGCAGTCCACCTTATGTTTATCTCCCAGCCGCATGGGACGGATCAGAATATCACTGCAGTTTTCCATCCTGCTTCGCAGATATTTCTCATTCTCCCTCAGATTTGCAGATACTTTCCGGGATTCTTCCAGTTTCTTCAATAATTTCCCACCTCGTTTCATACCGGTACATCGTTTTCGATGTACCAGACAGATCTGTTACCAGTCGGCAATATTCCTAAACTCACTTATACACACATGGATGCGCAAAAAAACGAGAGGCATCCCGCCTCTCTTAGAATTTCCCGATATTCAGATATTATACCATTCTTATCTGTGTCCCCTGGATTTCTCTTTCTCTGCACGCTCACGTTCTGCATCCTCAGCCTCAATAGAACGCATGATAGCCATTCTCTGATTCTCGATATGCTGGAAAGAAAGCTGTTTCGCGCGTTCCACGTCGCGCTCTCTGATCGCCTTTGTCAGTTCCTCATGTTCCTTCACCAGAACATCTCGTGTTTCACCTTCTTTCAGATATTCTACACGATAACGATAAATCTGCTCACGCATATTATTGAGCACCTGGATCAGTCTCTTATTATCAGAAGCCTGATAAATGACCTCATGGAATGCAACGTCAGCCTCCGCAAGCTTAACAAGATTTCCCTCTGCGATCGTATGTTCAAACTCCTTGGCAGCAAGCCAGAGTCTCCTCATTTCTTCTTCAGTCATACGGGCACATGCTTTCTCAATAGCTACATTCTCAAGAGCAATACGAACCTCCAGAACATCATTCAGATCCTTCTCTGTGATATTGGCAACCTGAGCACCACGTCTCGGGATCATCACTACCAGACCTTCCTGCTCCAGCTTACGCATTGCCTCTCTGATAGGAGTTCTGCTCACGCCAAGTCTCTCTGCCAGCGCAATCTCCATCAGTCTCTCACCAGGTTTCAGTTCGCCCTTCAGGATTGCCTGACGCAGCGTATTAAAAACCACATCCCTTAATGGAAGATATTCATTCATATTTACTGAAAAATCACTTGTCATTTGTATTCCCTCCTGCTTTCGTTACTTCTGTGGCAAAAACCGTCTTCGCCAGCCGGCTCTCTCTGAGAACCTCTGCTGCCGCCTCCATCTTCTCACGATCATCAAAGATTCCGAACACTGTAGGACCACTTCCACTCATCATCGCCTTTAACGCACCATGACTCTCCATCAGTGCTTTGATTTCGCCAATTACAGGATATTTCTCTATAATTCCCGGCTCAAAAACATTTCCCATCTTCTGTGTCATTGCCAGAAGATCTCCACGTTCTATATCTCCTATCATCCCATCAATATCCGGATGAGAAGAAATCTTATCCAGCTGAAGGCTCTCATAGGCAGCTTTGGTGGAAACATTGATTCCGGGCTTACCGATCAGTACAAAACAGTCCGGCACCTGAGTGATCCTGGTCAGTTTCTCCCCGATCCCCTCTGCCAGGGCAGTTCCTCTCATCACACAGTACGGAACATCTGCCCCGATATTCACAGCACGATCCATCAGTTCCTTCTGGCTCAGTCCCAGTTTAAAAAGCCGGTTGATCCCCACCAGTGCAGCTGCCGCATCCGAGCTTCCGCCTGCCATACCTGCTGCCACAGGAATAAATTTCTCAAGATGGATATCCACACCACCCTTAACCTGAAATTCATCCATCAGAAGCTTCGCCGCCTTATACACCAGATTTCGTTCATCATTCGGAATATAGGAATAATTGACAGACAGGGAAATCCCCGGCTTCCTCACCCTCTTCATCTCCAGAACATCATACATCTGTATCGTCTGCATGATCATCCTGACTTCATGATAGCCATCCTCTCTCTTTCTGAGAATATCCAGTCCCAGATTTATCTTCGCCAATGCACGTAAACGCATAAAATCCTCCGTTTCCAGCAATATCATCCGTATATAACTGTACTTTCGCAATTATATTTGTACTTTGTATACAATAAAACTCTTTGTGCATATTTTAAATCATTTTTTTTTAGTTTTCAATATAGGAGTTTTCATTTTTTCCGGAAATTTTTTTCATTATCATCCCTGCCTGACAAGAATTAACGACTGCCCCGGCTTTACCTCTTTTTCCGTAAGACTGTTCACACCCGAAATCTCATCCACAGTTGTATAAAATTTCTTTGCAATATCCCACAGGGTATCTCCGGCCTTTACAATATAGACCGTAATTCCCGGCATACTTTCCAGTTTCTTACGATCCAGCGGCTGTTCTTCCACAGATTCAATAAGCTGCTCTTCCCACTGTCTGAACACAAGCACATTCAGTCCCACCGCCGCCTTGACTTCAATCTCATCCCCATCTGCCATTGCAGTGGAAAGCTGTTCAAGGTCAGCCTGAAGTAAATATGTGCAATCCTTCCCGATCTCTTCTGCCTCGATCAGATGGGTAAACGGAAGCATGGCATCCATAGAATAAAACGGCATTTCATCATTTCCAATAATATACAGGATCTTGAGTGCCACAATTCCTTCTGCCACAATTCCCTTATCCGTAATCCTGGTCTTATCTACTTTTACCTTACCGCTGCTGTGGCAAAGCTGCAAAACTTTTCCCTGACTCTCCTTAACTTCTATCCGGTCTGTCAGACGACACCTGGAAAAATTCCGTACCAGAAGACTTTCCAACATTTCCTTTTTCCGATGAAGAACACATTCTTTGTGTGGGCTGTATGCATCAAGAAGAAGTTCATGCTCCTCTTCCCTGTACATTTTCATATTTAATTCCAGTACCACATCCACCTGCAGGATACGTTCTTCACCATCCGGATCAGGCTTTACCTCTATCCCCTGATGAAGAAGAGACACCTCAATATGTGGGATCAGATCTTCCATACAGCCACTGCATTCCATCTCATTGGAAAAAGGCATGGTATACTCCAGCCACTGAGGTGGATTCTCCTCTTCATACCCTGTATACAGAAAAAAAACTGCAAGCTCTCCTTTCACCCGGAGTTTGTTCTCTCCCGGCCGCAGGTCCAGATTCCTCGGTTCAGCCATATACCACAGAAGGTTTTCTACATTCGGTCTGTTTGACGCAAGAGTAATATCATCCTTAATGCGCAGAGTATCTTTTTTATGTACACGAAGACTCATAAGCCGGACTTTCTCCGTTTTCACAGAGACTTCCTGATCCTCTGCAGAAACCGGAAGTTCAACGACTGCCAGTTCATCTACCACTGCATAAAAAGTTACAATTGCTTTAATATTCAGTTTTCTGGAATGGATCATATGAACACTGAGATCCTCAATTTCCCATTTCAGACACAGCTTATCTCCCCCTTCGATTCCCTCCAGATTAATCATCTCATCCAGCGGAAGCTTCGCAGAAAGGCTGTAAATCCTGCCCTCTTTTTCCCCCACATAAAGCAAATCTGCATTTAATGTCCCTTTAAGAAGCGCTCTTCCTTCACTCAGCCTCACTTCCTCCATGGAAACATCCGCTTTGCTCTGCACCAGTCTCCCGATATCCGGTTTCACATCGGGCACATTATAGTCCTCGTCAAAAGTCGCCTGCGCTGTCGCTTTATTTTTGATCCGCAGCATCTGAATACTTTCTTTTTTTAATTCCAACCTGCTTCCTTCCTTTCTCTGTTTACTTTATGATAAAACCCAAAAATTCTATCGGTTTCTCTGTTTCTCTGATTTTCAGGACAATACAGGGATAAGACGGTTCACTGCCTGCATCCGCTTTCTCCGGACCTATCAGCCTTGTCTTGCAGAATACTGCGTTCTCTGATTCGGAAACCTCCTCCACCTGAATACTGTACCCTCCTGTAAGCTGCTCTCCATATCCCTTCATCAGATACCTTATATCTCCCACCTGATAGGTCATCTGAAATACTTTCTTTTTCTTCTGTTCCATCAGTTCTGAAATCTCTTCCGGAATTTCCTCCTGCTTTACGATCGTATATTCCAGAGGTGTACGTTCGCCCTCCTCAATCCTGATAAACTGACAGCCCGCCGGCAAAAGAGCCAACAGCAACACACAGAGCAGTCCTCCTGTCCTTTTGCCCATAATGCACCCCTGCTCATTCTTCGCTAAATATTCTATGCCGGATACAGCCCTGTTATTACCATACTCTATGCTATATATCCGACAGTAACTGCTTTTCTGCAGGAAAGAATCCCGTCCGGAATGATTTATTTAACGCCAAAAAATCGTTATACCATTGATTTATTTCTTGCAGGATATCTCATAATTCCTTATAATAACTTCTATACTTATATATGGGCATCAGCATTATATAATGCCCGGAAAGGAATTAACAAATGATACGATTTATCCTCGTCTGTATTGTTGTGATCGGATACCTGATCCTGTCCATCCCCATCCTGCTGGTCGAATGGATCATCGGCAGATTTTCTCCTGAAAAGAAGGATATCAGCTCCCTTAGGATCATCCAGGCAGTATTCCGATTTATCCTTAAGATCACCGGTGCAAAGATTACTGTGATCGGAGAAGAAAATGTGCCAAAGGACATACCTGTACTTTATATCGGCAACCACAGAAGCTACTTCGACATACTTCTTACTTACTCCCGCTGTCCGATCCGTACAGGCTACATTGCCAAAAAAGAGATGGAGAAAATTCCTCTTCTTTCCACATGGATGCGTTATCTCCACTGTCTCTTCCTTGACAGGAAAGACATCAAACAGGGACTCAAAACGATCCTGACCGCAGTAGACAAAGTAAAATCCGGAATTTCCATCTGTATTTTCCCGGAAGGAACCCGAAACAGAAATAAAGATGAGCTGGACATGCTTCCCTTCCATGAAGGAAGCTTCAAAATCGCTACCAAGGCCAATTGCCCGATCATCCCAATTGCGATCAGCAATTCAGCCAACATTTTCGAGGCACACTTCCCGAAGATATCTCCTGCAAAAGTTGTAGTAGAATACGGTAAGCCGATCTATCCGGATGAACTGAGCAAAGAAGATAAGAGGCATGTCGGAGAATATACGCAAAACGTAATTCGCGAAATGCTTATAAAGAACAAAACACTGACCGAAAAATAATAAGACCATCGGCAGAGCGTAAAGACAAAAATTTACGCTCTGCCGGACTGTTATATATCAGAATTTCCATTGTATCTGGACTGATCCGGGAAATACCTTAAGTGACCTGATCATCTTATCAACTGTAAACCTCTTCTCCTCAAAATCAATCTCTCCCCACAAACTTATATTAGATGCTACCTTTTCCATCTGCTCCGGTGTCGCATGATTCTCCGCAAGCACCGATAATTTCTCCAGCTTTAACTGATGCATCTGGTCTATTTCTTCCACTCTCTGATTAATATAATCCGTCAGTGTTTCTCCGGCACCTGCCAGAGAATCCACAAGCAGAGAAATCTCCTTTTCCATTTCCTCAATCTCCCTGTAAATCTGCTTTACCTGCGGATTTTCCTTTAACTTCGTATAAGTGGCAGGAGACTGTCCTTCACGCAGCTTACGTACCATCTCTTTATATACATAATTCTCCACATCTTCAGTATAAACCTTCCCGCACCCCGGGCAGGCTTTGTTGTTCAGACGCTTCGTACATCTCAGGTACTGTTTACCGGACTGTATTTTAATACTCATAAGTGCGTATCCGCAATTGCCACATTTCACTTTCCCTGCCAGCCATGTATTCACAGCTTTCCTATTGGCCTGAATCGTTTTATTTCTCATAAGCTTGATCCTGCAGTTCAGCCACTGCTCCGAAGACACAAGCCCTTCATGAGGTGCCACCACCAGCATATGACCCTTAAGATTCTGCAGCTTATCTGTCTGCGCATCCCGCCCCTGATAAAGATAACATCCATGAATCCCGTCAAACTGCTCCGGACTGCTTACTATATTGGTCCATGGCTACCTGAAAAAAACGGTCACATCCATATCAGCCCGCACATAATCCGGAATTTCTCAAGAGCTGGGCCAACATGG
>ENA-OQKX01000119-OQKX01000119.1-human-gut-metagenome-genome-assembly--contig:-NODE-119-length-15710-cov-6.484952_pt1 | contig 15710 bp, 16 predicted proteins | sample MGYA00242654_ERZ504810 | MGnify/ENA primary metagenome ERZ504810 (study PRJEB26092, sample SAMD00036378) | human gut metagenome | host: Homo sapiens | study: EMG produced TPA metagenomics assembly of... | reverse complement strand
ATATTGAAACAAGCTACTATGAGCAGAAAACATTCTGGTCTTTTTGCAGCTATATGGTGCGAAGCTGCAAAGGGATTGAAATGCTGGTCAATTTGATCAATATCAGTTACTGTGCCATGAAGTTTCTGCCTTATCAGAACGAACATTTTTCTGAATACCGCACAAAAAGTGTGCAGGAGTTTCGGTTTGAATTAAGTCAGGGCATTCGCAGTCAGATATTTTTTGCCACTTTCGTGAAAAATATCGAAACACATATAAAATCAAATGCTATGACAAAGGCTTTAAAACAGCTGATTTGTCAGCAAGTCTATCATTTATAAAGTTGTAAACTGGTGTAAAATATAAGATACTTTCATTTTTACAGATGAATATTTTGTACCTCGATTTATCTATCAGAGAACTTGCCGAACTACTTCACATGCACAGAACCACTTACTACAATTATGAAACCGGCAAACGGGAATTGCCTTTCGAGTTGGCTATTACTCTTGCTAAATTTTATGATGTGTCTTTAGACTATATTGGTGGTTTAACAAATAATACAACTCCACCGCATAAAAAATAAAATACGACAAAAGGATAGAACGTGGGGACAGCACCCCATCTGCCGAGTTTATGCTACGGATTTCTAAATACTTTAATTTATTGGTGGAAGATGTCTTCCATGTAGAAGATTGAGCTGGGTAGATGCCACCCAGCTCTTTTTATGTTTGAATCGTCAACCTTCAATTCGATTATGTTTTCATCTCCAAACACATTTTTTCATCCAATGCAATGTTATATTAAATGAAAAAATCATTTGATATCATAACAAAAGTTATATTATTCTCTTCTTATATGTGCATATAATCCCAACTATAATGATAGTTATGTAATAAAGAATAGTACGAGCATTTTTAATTTTATCAGCTATCATAATTCTGTATGCCTCCTTCTTCCATGAGATTACAGCAAATGTAGTAGTAATGTCTATCAAAAGGCCTTTACATATTAGATAAAAGCATGTAAAATTTCTTTTACATAGCTTAATTGCGGTCTATTTAGCTTGTTTCCTGACTACTCAGGAAAAATATTTCTACCCTCGCCCCACCTGTATTTTCAGAATTTGAAAGTTTAATACCTCCACCATATTTTTCAGCCACAGTTTTTGCAAAAAATAGTCCCATCCCATAATGGGCTTCGCCATTTCTACTTGTGTCATCCATAAAAAACTGCTCTGTGCCATGCAATAATGCTTCTTTTGTAAATCCTGATCCGCTATCCTCCACAATGAATGTCAGCCGGCCATCCTGCTCCTTTGCGTCAATATAAATGATTCCATTTTCTTTTGTATGCTCCACTGCATTCTGAATCACATTCATTACGGCTCGGAACATTGGATCATAAGCAATCGTTACCTTTTTATCACTTTGTTCCGCCTTCCAATCTATCTTCTGGTGATAGATTTCTACCAGTCCGAGTGCCTGTTCCTTTATATCTGCGAAAAAATCTTCTAACCTCACCGTTGTATAGGTAACATCACTGCAATTCCATGATTTTGTGACATCTATCAACTGTTTTACATAACTTTGTATCTGTGTTGTGCCGTTCAAAACATAAGTGATATTATTCTTCTGTTCTGTGGTCAGTTCAGTCTCTGAAAGTAGTTCTGCATTTCCCCGTACAATCGTAAGAGGTGTTTTAATATCATGCGCCAAAGCAGACATCTGTTGTTTCTTTTCCTGCTCTGTTTTCCACTGCTTTTCTAAAGATTCTCGCAATGCATCTCGCATATCATCGATTGCCGATAAACAGTCATCAAACTCTTTGATACCGGAACAGGATGTCTCATATTCCAGATTTTGATCCTTTATTTGTCCGATTGCGTCTAATACAGGCTGCATCTGCTTTTTGATTCTTTTTCCAAAACGTATGGACGGAATGATGATAATCGCTACCGCTCCAATCACAGACATAATACTCATCACATTCTGTGGTCCTATAAAATGCTCCCTCAAAAAAGCTGAATGATATTGAGGTGTCAGGCGATATTGCAATACAACATATTCATTTTCCCTTACAATTACTTTATAAAAATATTTCCCGGATGCGTTTCCGTACTTTGCAACATTCCATGCTATCTGTTCGTATTGTTCTGACAGATCTCCACCTATTTTCTCTCCATTCTCTGAAAAGATTACATAATCACAAAGTGCGGGAATCATCTCAGCAGTCACTTTATCTGCACGTAGAATCGTATCATATGCTTCATTAATCTTTTGCTCTGCATAATTTGCCGGATAAATACAGCCCACACTAATCAAAAGGTACAGCAGCAGATAAGCAACAATCACCAAACCAACTAATGATCCAAGCATGACCAGTACATATCTCATAAAAATCCAGCTGAGTGCATTGCTTCTCTTTACTCTTCCCATTTATATCCAATCCCCCAGACTGTTTTTATCGGTGTATAATCATAATCCGCAAATTTTGCTCTTATATTTTTGATATGCGTGATTATAGTACTGTCATTACTCTCATTGTCAAAGCCAAAGACCGCTTCCAATATCTGTTCCTTCGAGAAAACCTGTCCTCTGTTTTTAGCCAGAAATTCACAGATTTCGTACTCCGCTTTCGTAAGAGGAAGTTCCTTATCATCAACCAATAGTTTCTTTTGAGATATTTGAATACAGACCCTCCCCAAAACCATCCGGACAGAATGTTCCCTGTGCTCTCTTCTAAGATGTGCATTGATCCTTGCCCGAAGTTCCATCACTCCAAATGGCTTTGAAATATAATCATCTGCTCCTAAAGAAAGTCCGTTTACCAGACTGTTTTCCTCCGTTTTTGCCGTAAGAAACAAAATCGGACAATCCACAAGTGCCCTGATTCTTTTGCATAATTCGAAGCCATCAATTCCAGGCATCATAATGTCCAGTAAAATCAGGTCATAACGATGTAATTCTTCCATATTAATTTTTAGTGGATTACTTACTTTGGTAACCAGATGTCCATCCTTATTCAAAATGCTTTCTATCATTTCCAAAATTGCCGGTTCATCATCAACTGCCAGTATTTTTGCCATAGTTACCCTCGATTCTATTCCGATATTCTGTTTCCTTCCCAGTGGTTTACCCACCAAAAATAGTATACCATACTAATCCCTGTAAATATTAAGCAACCTGGTATGAATGACAACCATTCACCTACACTAGTTTCTCCCAATACAGATTGCAGATAAGTATATGGTACTCTACCCGTCCAGCAGACAAATACATATTTCCACACATAATCTCCAAGTCCGGTAAGCATCAATGCACTAATTAGTCCTGATATAATCCCTGCTCCAATGGATACCCCTTTTCCAAACTGAAAAGCCAGAATCAGCTGCCACAGATAAAGTGGAACACTGCTTCCCCACAGCAGCAATGCTGCAAATATACATCCTTTCATGATTTCGATATCGCTTGATGCGATTCTTCCAAATCCAATTCCGAATATGATTGCTGTCAATAGGATAGAGCACAGACACAAAACCAGTAGCATCAACAGTTTCGATAAAAATGCTGCAGGTTTATCCGGTAAAGACAACAGATTTTGAAAATCACCTGCATTTTGTTCCTGTTCCATCACACTTGCTGTAAAAATTCCAATAAGTACCGGAAGTCCTGCTCCTATTGCCTGATAAAATGCAATCACTTTCATATTTTCATTCCATGGTGAAAAAAAGTAATATATTAAAAATATAACGCTGGTTATAATCGGAATCAGTAAGTGTGCCAGAATCACAGATGTTCCTTTCATCTTTCGCAAGTCTGCATTAAGAGATCTTCCAATCATCTTATTTCACCTCTCTTCTCTCAAACCATTTCAAAAACAGAACCGTTACAAAAACAAACCAGATGATTGAGAGACACATTCCCGGAACAATGACTCCCGTATCCAAAAGAGGATTCCCTGCTTCTGCGGCAAGTCCATTTGGTAAAACATGAAGCAACGGGCACATCATTCGCATAGGGATTGCAGAAACAAGTACATACCAGATTCTGGTTTGTGATATTACCACACCGCTGACGGTAATAAATAGGCAGACGAACAGGTTTACAATCATTCCAAATCGTTCACTTAAAAATAAAGCTACCGGAATCTCCCATAACTCAGAAACCGTCAGAAACAATACTGCAATCAACGCTCCTCCAACTGGAACATGTGTCGTTAGAAGAAAGCCTCCAAGCGTTGCTCCTGCAAACACAATCACATTAGAAAACAAAATCATGTACCCAATATAAATAATTTTCCCCAGCAACAATTTTCTTCTGTCTGTGGGAATAGTCATTAAATGATAGTATTTTATCTTTTTCTCCTGCGCCACAGAAAGATAACAAAATAGAGCAATCATCCCCGGCAGCAAAAGTGTATACCACCAGTTCCAAACACTTTCTGCATAAGCATTTGTCATCCCAAGAGTAAATATAAATGCCATGACAAATGTAAGAAGAGGAAATCCCCAGATAAACTTTTTTCGCATGGTTCTTTTGGCTTTTTGATGTTCTGCTTTTATAATATTAACCATGGATTTCACCTGCTTTCTGGTTTTTTCTTACCACATTCATAAACAAATCTTCAAGATTATCTCCCTGCTTTAATGCTCCTTCGTATCCTAAGATTCCACCTGAAATAATCCCGACTTTATCTGCAAGTAACTGTACCTCTGAGAGAATATGACTGGAGAGAATTACAGTGATTCCCTGTTCCGGAAAAGACCGGATCAGCTCTCGTAATTCCTCGATGCCTATTGGATCTAATCCATTCGTAGGTTCATCCAATATCAAAAGTTCCGGTTCTCCAAGCAATGCCATTGCAATGCCTAGTCTTTGCTTCATCCCCAAAGAAAACTGTCCTGCTTTCTTCTTTCCGGTGTTTGTAAGTGATACAATCTGCAAGACCTCATCAATTCTGTTTTCATCTGTACCAAGCAATAATTGTCTTACCTTCAAATTCTCTCTGGCGGAAAGATTTTCATAAATAGGCGGATTTTCAATTAACGCTCCTATTTTTGATAAATCTTTCCTATCCAAAAGTTTTCCATCAAAGTAAATCTTTCCTGCAGTTGGTTTCATCATACCAGTCAACATTTTCAATGTGGTAGATTTTCCCGCACCATTCGGTCCAAGCAGTCCATAAATCTGTCCCTTTTCGATATTAAGTGAAACATTATTTACCGCTTTCTGTTTTCTAAAATATTTACATAGATTTTGTGTCTGTAACATCATTTCCATCTTTACTATCCTTCCTTCTATATTTCATTTCTTACTGAAATATAAGCTAACAGAAAAAAATAAAGATTTGATGAAGATTGCTAAATAATTCGTCTACTCTATTTTTATTCTCGTATGTTATTAATATGCTCATAAAGCCTCTTTAATTTTTTGGCAAAACGCATAAATAAGGTGTCATATTATCGACATAGAATTAAATTAGTTGCTATATTTTCTTCATGAATTTAATAATAGGGTAGAGGAATAATACTACTACTAAGATTATTGCCCCTCCCGTTGAACCGCACGTACGGGTCTCGTATACGGCTCTACATTTATATCGAATCTAAAACGAATCACAAAATCTCAAGATAGTAAATAAGGGGATTGACCAAACCTGGCCTATCTCCTTTCTTTATGCCTAGAACAGTGGGAGAAAGAAGAAAATTTACAATATTCCCAGTACTTCTCCTGTACCATCCAAGTCTAGAGTTAGCACATTTAAATATATCTTCATGGGTAAGATTACTTCTGCATGCTTTATTTAGCTTCATAAGATTGTTGTATATAGTCATCGGTCTTTTCCATTGTTTAATGATGATACATCTAACTTTATGACGTAACCACTGGCCAAATTCTTCCAAGAAACCTTTGATACTTGAGATTTTAAAGTATTGTATCCAACCTCTAACCATTTGATTCAATTTTTCAAATGTAACTGATAGAGGTCTTGAAACTGCATGTTTTCTTTCCATCCATTTCTGAATGTTTGAGTACAGACGTTTCTTCCTATCTTTAGTAGGACAACATTTCCACTCGTCACTATTCTTATAAAATGTAAAACCAAGAAATTGACCTTTAGTTGGTCTAACTACTTTAGTCTTTGTTGCACTAACCTTCAAGAATAGTTTCCTTTCTAGCCACGATGTCACTGATTTCATTACACGATTTGCACTCATTTCACTTTTAACGAAAATGATACAGTCATCGGCATACCTAGCGAAGCGAAGATTTCTAGATTCTAGCTCCTTATCAAACTTGTCTAAATAGATGTTTGAAAGAATTACACTAATTGGACCACCTTGTGGTGTTCCAATAGTAGAACTACTTACTAGTCCTTTATCCAAAATTCCTGCTTGCAGATAAGCTCGTATCAAATGTAATGTTTTACTATCATTGACACGCTCTCTTAAGATTGAAATTAATTTATCATGATTTACTGTGTCGAAGAATTTCTCAATATCCAGGTCAACAATCCATTCATAGCCTTCATTTAGATAGCTAAGCACTTCTTCCATCGCCATGTGTGCACTACGATTTGGTCTAAAACCATAACTGTGGTCACTAAATATTGGCTTATAGATTTCACTTAGTACCTGTAACATAGCTTGTTGGATTACTCGGTCTACAACAGTTGGTATTCCTAATGGTCTTTGTTTACCATTAGGCTTAGGAATATAGACTCTTTTGACGGGCATGGGCTTGTATTGTTTATTCAAAATTTTGGAAATTAGGTCTTCCTTATATTGATTAAACCATTCCTCAACCTCTTGGACAGTCATTTTATCCACTCCTGGTGCACCTTTGTTCTTCTTGACCTTTCGGATTGCTTTCTGTAGATTCTCTTCACATAAAATCTTTTCAATCAATTCCATTTGCTGCTCCTCCTTCTATTTGTAAATTTATTTGAAAACATCCCAATTACCTTTACCACCTATGGTTACGTTCCATAGTTCTAGGTTATTCTCATATTCGGACTATCCAAACATTGCTAATAGAGATTCGCACTCTATAAACGTTTCAGTCCTTCAGTATTGCTACCTACTATGACTTCATCTGAATTCTCATGGTTAACCTTTTTCGCTACAAGGGTACTATCACTGATTTTAAAGTTTACTAGAATTCCTTGTCCATGAGACCTCCCGGGGTAAGACATGGGTCCTATTTCTTTCACAACGTCTTGATTTACTGTCTTGGTTTTACGTTTACCTTTTGGACTTTGATTTGTTGTGCACTCTCATCCACCATTTAGCCTCATCAAGTTTCTGTGCGTACGCTCAAAAGAATTGCTACACCACTTCCTTCACCCATGACATCACTGTCAACGGCTTGTGGTTCACTACACTTGGCGGTAACTACCTGTGGTTGGTTTAACTCCAACTGAACTCATGCCATGCCTGGCACACACAAAAAGAAGCACCGACTGTCATAGTCAGTGCTTCTGCTACATTTCTACTAAATATATTTTCTTAATTAGTGCCATTTTTTTTACATAGGCTTTTCCCATATTTTCTAAAAAACAAAATTCCTGTAACTGTTACTGCAATCAAATCCGCAAACGGTTCTGCCAAAAAAACAGCTTTCACCTGTCCTGGTAAGACGTGAGGCAGAATGAAAATAAGCGGTAACAGCAATATCACCTTTCTTAATAAAGCAAGAAAAATAGAAACTGTCGCATTTCCTAATGCAAGAAATGTATTCTGACAGGCATATTGCAATCCCATCATCCCTACTATCGCAAAATATATGCGAATCATTTTGATACTATATTCTGCTAATGAAGCATTTGAAGTAAAAAGTTTAATAAATGTATCGGGAAATAATAATATAATTCCCCATAACAGGCAGGCATATATCATGCTGACAGCAACTAACAACTTAAAGTTTTCTGAAACTCTTTTCCAGTTTCCTGCCCCGAAATTATAACTTGTGATAGGCTGCGCTCCCTGTGAAAATCCCTGCAATGGCATGGTAACCATCTGCATAATAGTTGAAAAAATAGTCATACTTCCCACTGCCAGATCTCCTCCATACTGTAATAAGGAACGATTGAAAGCGATAGAAACAAAACTTTCTGTCGCAACCATAATACAAGGAGACAATCCTAATTTCATGGATGCGAATATCCTTTTTCTGTCGAAACGGATGTATTTCATTCTCATTTTGACAGAATTTTCGTGCCTCACAAGAAAAAGCAGAGCAATAAAAACCGATACCATTTGCGAAAAAACAGATGCTATTGCTGCTCCTTTTACTCCCATATTAAATCCAAATATCAGCAGCGGATCAAGAAATACATTTAGTATCGCTCCCGTCGTCACGGATACCATTGTAACAGCAGTAAAACCCTGTGCAGTGATAAATGCAGTCAGACCAATCGTTAGTTCAACAAAAATAGTACCTGCTAAATAAATGTTTAAATATTCTCTTGCATAAAAGATCGTATTGCTGCTTGCTCCAAAAAAGAACAGTATTTTTTCAGAAAATACCAGACCTGTGATTGTCAGCAACACGCTGACAACAATCATCCCAAAACAACAGGTTCCTAAAATTCTTTCTGCTTCTTCTTTATCATTTCTGCCCAGAGCCATGGATGCAAGAGGTGCACCTCCTACACCTGTCAGCTGTGCAAATGCAGAAACAATCAATGTAACAGGCATACAGATTCCCACTCCTGTCAGCGCTGTGCTTCCGATGTCTGGTATATGTCCGATAAATATACGATCTACCATGTTATAGATCAATACAACTAACTGTGAGATTACAGAAGGAATTACCATTTTCATAAACAGACTGGATATTTTTCCTGTTCCAAGATTATCTGACATAAATTCTCTCTCCATCCTCCGGAATCAATAGTTTATCTGAAAAACCATTCTTCTTGGCAAATGCTTTCAATTCTTTTCTCGAAAGTACCCAGTGATTTTCAGCTTCCATGTGTGTGGCAATCAACTGTGCTGACGGAGCTTTCTGATGAACAAGGAGTACATCTTCTTTCCCCATGATCAGCTGTTTCTCCATAGCACTGTTAGCTCCTGCATTTACAATGATAACGGACGGTTTATATGACTCTATTGCATCCGAAACATCTTGATTCCATATGGTGTCTCCCGCAAGATAAATCGTTTTTTCTGAAACTGACCGAAATACAACACCACAGACATTTCCCAGCCGTTCCAGATCTTCTTTTCCTACATACCCATGCTGCCCCTTTGTTTTTGTAAGTATTACATCATGAAAATCTGTGTGTTTGTCGAGAATTCTGACATCCTGAAAACCATATTTTATGAGAGTTTCCTGATCTTCTGTGTTTTGTACAAATACAGGTAATCTTTTTTTCTAAATGTAGTGCAGCTTCTTTATCAAAATGATCTCTATGCAGATGCGTGATGATTACAGCATCTGGATGACATATTTCTTCTATCGGAACCGGAAGATCTACCAGTGGGTTATATTCCTCTGCACGGAGCAGGCTCGGAAATGGAGGATACGTTGCTTTTTGAGCAAATACCGGATCAATTAAAAATTTCAAACCAGCATAATCTATAAACAGTGTGGCATTTCTTATCTGTCTGACAACCATAATAAAAATCTCCTTGCATAATTCTCTTACATATTGTAAAGTTTATTTACATACTGTTAAGATTTTAATATATCTGTCCGGCAGTGTACACTACAAAATCGTTATAATTCAAACATTTTTTAACACAATTTCTAAAACTGTAAGGAATTTTATAGCAGAGGAGAATTTTATTGGACTCATTAAAAAAACGAAAAACAGACAGAAGAACTCTATATACGCGGAAAGTTATAAAAGAAGCTCTTCTGGAGCTGTTAAATGAAAAAAAATTTGATAAAATATCTGTATCCCAATTATGCCAACAGGCTGAAATCACCAGAACCACTTTTTATTCTCATTATAATAATATTTCTGAAGTACTGGACTCACTCCTTGATGACGCACTTGAAATAGCATCCGAACATACCAGTGCAGATGCTCCTCTTCCTGTATGCCAGCGTCTTACAGAGCTTCCAGAATATCGTGTTCTTTTCCTGGATGAAACATTATCCGGCTACATTACCCAGAAGATATATCATTATGAAAAACCTTTTCTTATCCCGAAACTGATACAGAATGCTTCTCTTTCTGAAAAAGAGGCGGAGCTATTGTTCTGCTTTCTTCTGAACGGTTCCTTCGCCGTTAATAAAAATATCGGTTGGGAAAGAAACGAATTATGGAACACATTTCAGAGTATCCTGATAAAATTTATTCACGGTGGACTGGATCGACTGTCTGGGAAATAAAAAAATAATATAAAAATATTGGTAGTATTAGGAGGAAATCTGCCGGAGAGGATGAACTGTATCATAATCCTGAGATTCCCCTTATACATAAATCAGTTCGTGTTTGATAATATCCGTGACCCGGTCACGGATATTGTTGCAGTGGCGTACCCATTCCATAGGATTCTGTCTCTTCAGTTCCTCGGTTACTCCCTCCGCACTTCTTATCTGTTCTTCAATCAATTCATACCATTCCTGCGCCTGTTCATTCAGGTCTGCCAGGTAACTGTCCAGTTTTCCAGTCAGCAGAAGATAAGAATACATGCCTGATTTATAGTTTTTCATATAATCTTTCCGAAGCATTCCCCAGTACCCAATTGGTCTGGTTTCATCTGGCAAGTCTATCATTGGCAGGTAATAATCTCCTACCAATACATAATCTAATCCATTCCTGTCATCATGTAGTATTTTTCTCTGATCGCTCATGTCCTTCTCCTCCATCAAATCTTTCTCTGCTCTCTCAGATATGCTTCAAATATACTTCTCCGAATCAACACTTTCTTCCCAATTTTATATACCGCCCCGGCTTCATGTGCCATACGGACAACGGGTTTGATTCCAAGTCTGTAGTATTCGCACGCCATGTTATAGGTCACGTAGTCATGATTCATAAATTCCAGATCTTCATCATCAATTTCATCTGAAAACATCCATACATTACCGCTCATCTCCCATTTCCTCCTTACCCTTTCCTGTCGCCGGTTCATGGAATCGTTCCAGATAGGCGTCAAAAATATCTCTGTTAATCAATACTGTTCCATCTATTCTGTAAATCGCACCTGCATCACTGGCAAGTTCAAAAAGTTTCTTATGAGAAATGCTGTAAATAATTTCTGCCTGTTGATAACGCAGATACTGTCGGCGCAATTTTCTAAGCTGCTCCGGTACTTCTTTCATACTTGTAATTGGTTTATAACTTTTACCCATGATGTTTTCCTCCAAAATTAGATTTACTGTTTTACAGAAGCTGACCGCTGGGATGTGACATTCCAAGGACGAAAAAAAGCACCTCTTAGATTAACTCTAAGAAGTGCTCTTACTTCATTGCCCAAACCTGTGCCCTTTCACCTGAAATTCGTCATGCTTCATAACGATTCATCATTCTCCCAAATTTTGTTGTCAAATTGTTGTCAAATGCGGTCTGACATCATGGTTTTAGACATTTTATATTTAATTTTAGTACAGCTTAGCTCCTGCAGGAATCTTGTCATCAACCATCAATAAGTTCAAGCATTCATGACCATCTTCTTCATGTACAGCTGAGATCAACATACCTTCAGAATTAATACCCATCATTTTTCTTGGTGGTAAGTTTACAATCGCAATTGCAGTCTTTCCAACCAATTCTTCTGGTTCATAATATTCGTGAATTCCGCTTAAAATAACGCGATCTTTACGTTGGCCATCATCCAAAGTGAACTTTAATAGCTTCTTAGATTTTTCTACAGCTTCACAAGCTAAGACCTTAACAGCACGGAAATCTGACTTACTGAATGTTTCAAAATCTACCATATCTGTGAAGATTGGTTCAATTTTTACATTCGAGAAATCAACCTTTACAGGTGCAGCTTCCACTGGTTTTTTAGTTTGCGCTTTTTTGTTTGAATCCCCCAAGTTCTTCATGTGAGGGAATAATAATACTTCACGAATTGTTCTTTGATCTGTCAACAACATTACGAAACGATCAATTCCAAGTCCTACACCACCAGTTGGAGGAAGACCATATTCCAATGCTTCTACATAATCTGTATCCACTTCGTTAGCTTCATCATCACCTAATTCACGAAGTTCTAATTGTTTTTCGAAACGTTCTCTTTGATCAATTGGATCATTTAATTCAGAGAATGCGTTCGCATATTCGTGTCCACAAATGAACAATTCATAACGATCCGCAAATCTAGGATCCTTCTTATTCTTCTTAGCTAATGGAGAAATGGATGTTGGATGACCATATACAAATGTTGGTTGTACAATTGTTTCTTCAACATATTTTTCGAAGAATAAGTTGATGATGTGTCCAACTGTATTATGGATCTTTTCAACTTCAATATCATGTTCCTCAGCCAATTTAACAGCTTCTTCATAACTCATATCTTGCCAGAAATCTACACCACAAGCTTCTTTGATCGCATCCACCATGTGAATACGTTTAAAAGGAGCTTTTAATGATAATTCTGTTCCTTGATAAGTAATATCTGTAGTGCCCAATACTTCATTTGCGACAGAATCAAATAAACCTTCAATCAAGTCCATCATTCCATGTAAATCACTATAGGCAACATACGCTTCAACGGTTGTAAATTCAGGGTTATGCATCGCATCCATACCTTCATTACGGAATAAACGTCCAATTTCATAAACACCTTCTAAACCACCAACAATCAAACGTTTCAATGGCAATTCAGTTGCGATACGCAAATAGAAATCCATATTTAATGTGTTGTGGTGCGTTACGAAAGGTCTAGCACTTGCACCACCTAAGATTGGTTGCATAACTGGAGTTTCAACTTCCACTAAACCTTGACCATCCAAATAATGTTGGATTGCACGAATAATTTTTGGTCTTGTTAGTGCAATATGCTTAGCTTCTGGATTCATGATCAAGTCTACATAACGACGACGGAAACGCTCTTCAACATCTGTTAAACCATGGAATTTTTCTGGTAAAGGACGAAGTGATTTTGAAAGGTGTGTATAATTTTTAGCACGAACAGACAATTGTCCATGATCTGTTTTCATAACAGTACCTTCAATACCTACAATATCTCCAATATCATTTTTCTTGAAGATTTCATATTGATCATCCCTAATTTCATCTTTACGAACATAGATCTGAATTTGACCTTCACGATCCTGGATATTCATAAAACCAGCCTTACCCTGACGACGCTTCGTCATGATACGACCTGCAATCTTAACTGTTACTTGTAACTCATCTAATTCTTCTTTTGTCTTGTCTTCATAAGATGATTTGATAATACCCGAATTTGAAGTACGATCATAACGAGATCCAAATGGATCAATACCCATGTCAATCAAATCTTGCATCTTTTGACGACGAACTTGTTCTTGTTGCGTTAACTTTTCCATTGTTTTCTCCTTTTTCTTTTTATCCATAAAAAAAGGCACTTGCCACAAAGGGACGAAGTGCTCGTGTTACCACCCTAATTTACCAGACAAATCACTTTGTCTAGCCTTAGTCGCTGTCTATAAACAGCGCTTCCTTTAATGCAGGAAATACAAATAGCTCCAAGTCTTTATTCCCAATTAGTCCTACGCTTTTTTTCACCAACCAAAAGCTCTCTAAAGTATTTCTAAAAGGTACTCGCCCTCTTCATTGCCTTTTTATACGCTTTTATCCTACTAGACAATACACAATTTGTCAATTTAAGATTTATCCATATATCGAATATTTAATTCTTTAATACTGTTTTTAAATAAAATATCAATCTTGGCATAATATGTTTCTACATCCGGCTCAAAATTATGCGCAATCCAATACTTTAAAAAATATTAATAAATCAATTCGCATAATAATCCACTAAAAAATCTACTGTGAACCTTGAATCCATCCCACTCACATCTAAATAAGTAAATACATTTCTAAATATTTCTTTAAACACATTACTCATTAAATCTTCAAAACCATTCTGTCCTGTGATTCTATAACAAGGCTTAAAGAAATCACGATTATCACTTACAGTCTGAAAGATATGTTTTATAATTTGAGGATTGGATTCATGCTCAATCCCTTTATAAAACATACGATGAATCAAGTATTCTAAAGCCTCATACTTATCCATAAAATGATTATAGAAAGTTCCACGAATAACGCCTGTTTTATCGCAAATCTGTTTGATTGTGATCTTTTCGAAAGGCTTTTGTTGCATCAAAATATACAATCCCTCACTCAGAAGATCTTTCATTGTCACCTTTTCATTAAATGTCATGAAATCACCTCTACAATCGAATTAATTTAAAAATTAATGATAAGCTCATAAATAAGTATACGACTCCGCAAAGAAAATAATAAACCTTTTGATAACCTGCCCCATTATAATATCCAATATAAAAATGAATCATATAGCCAGCAAGTACGATTAAAAATAAAACGAAAGACTCCATCAAATAAGGAAGATTCATATAATAACAGCCAACTCCAACAAAGAAACAGTCGAGTCCTCCAATAAGAGCCAATTTAATAATTTGTTTTGTATCAAACTCTTGTAGTCTTTCCACAAACTTTCCACGCTTAAAACTATAAATGACCATTCCATTTCCAAGAATCAAAAAGACAAATATCGCAACATATTTATTCAATGTTGCCAATGGACGTCCAAAAATATATGTGGACATCCCATGTCCTAATAAAAACATACCCGAACTGCATAGCGCAAAAATCAATCCATAAACCAATGCTTTTGAAAAGCGAATATTACGAATTGAAGCCCCCTGTTCTAGTGCACATACAAATACATCTAAACTCAGACAAATACTCAAAATCCCAAATATCAACATAACAATCCACCCTCACTAACTTTATTGTATACGAACTTTAAAAATTTTAAAATTATGGATGAACATATTTCATTAAATGTATTTATGCACTACAATAAACCTATGAAAAACATTATTGACTACATTAAAGAATACGGAAATTTAACCCTTGAAGAATACCCATTTAATAATGTGGACTCTTTAATTCTCTCACAAATTTCCTATATTAAATTTGAAAACTCAAGCATTGATATTGAATCCGAAATCCATCTATTAAGTGATTTTGAAAATGAAATTGATACTTTATGTATTGATACCCGAGTACCTGAATTAAACGAAGAATTATTTCTACAATTCATACACTCCCTTCGCTATGAAGCCATTACCATTTCTCATCTACAAATTAATTTTGACAAAGATAATGAAAAACAATTCTGTGCTATGACTTTTCATTTACCCAACCAAATTGACTACATTGCCTTTCGCGGAACCGATGCTAGTTTTGTAGGATGGAAAGAAGATTTTAATCTATGTTTTCAAGAAAATATTCCAAGTCAAATTTCTGCATTAAACTATGTGAATAACTATAAGACAAATCACAAACTCATCTTAGGCGGACACTCCAAAGGAGCCAATCTTGCCCTATATGCAGGAATCCATACACACAATCCAATTTATTGTATATACAACCATGATGGGCCTGGATTTCTTACACCTTATCAAACGGATAAGAAAGTATTTAAGACCATACCACAATCAAGTGTTATTAGGACTCTTACTTGAAGAAACAAATAATTATCAAATCATCCAAAGTGTATGCCATATCCATCCTTCAACACGATCCATTTA